>Ga0126342_10006548_pt1 | contig 20687 bp, 21 predicted proteins | sample Cyp1metagenome_FD_92528 | JGI IMG/M metagenome (GOLD analysis project Ga0126342, IMG submission 92528) | Coral microbial communities from Lord Howe Island, Old Settlement Bay, Australia - Cyphastrea 1 metagenome | ecosystem: Host-associated > Invertebrates > Cnidaria > Coral ...
CACTCTGTCACCAAGGGTTTCGATGGGGATCCAAAGGTTTTGCATCTACTGGAGCTTAACCGAGCGCTCCGCTACCATGATCAGAAAATTGCAACACTCCTATTTTACTTGAGCCAAAACAAGATACATACACCTCATGGTTTATGAGGGTACGTGTCCCGAATCAACATTACATAACATTACATAACATTACATAACATTACATAACATAACATAACATTACATAACGTTACAATTACATTACAATTACATTACATTACATTACATCACATTACATAGCATTACATAACATTACATAACATTACCTAACATTACCTAACATTACCTAACATTACCTAACATTACCTAACATTACCTAACATTACCTAACATTACCTAACATTATCTAACATTACCTAACATTACCTAACATTACCTAACATTACCTAACATTACATAACATTACATAACATTACATAACATTACATAACATTACAATTACATTACAATTACATTACATTACATTACATAACATTACATTACATTACATTACATACATACATCCATACATCCATACATCCATACATACCATACATACCATACATACCCTACATACCGCACATACCGTACATACCGTACATACCGTACATACCGTACATACCGTACATTACATACATTACTCTTACATACATTACTTACATTACTTACATTACATACATTACATACATTACATACATTACATAGATTACATACATTGCATACATTACATACATTACATACAGTACATACATTACATACAATACAGACATTACAGACATTACATACATTACATATCATTACATACATTACATACAGTACATACATTACATGACATGACATGACATGACATAACATGACATAACATGACATAACATAACATAACATAACATGCATGAATGCATCCATACATTACATTACATTGCACTGTACTGCATTGCATTGCATTACATTACATTACATCACATTACATATTATGATATACTGTACACATATCCAGCAATCAAAGCCTCCCTGGCCTGTAACCAAAGCAACCTGCGTCCCAGGCTTCCCACTGCAATGGCATACTCCTGAGAACTGCGAGTGCGACGTTCAAAGACTAAGCGGCCAAGTGTTCACTGAAATTCTTCCCACCAAGGCTCCTTCGCACCTCGAGAATCAGTGAGAGAAAGAACAAAGACTCAACCAACACTGAAGCGGTACACCACAGCAAGCTGGTCTGAGCAAAGCAATACTTCAGGAATCGAATCATTTGCGAGGGTGGAAATCAATGCGTTTGTTGCTTGGAAGGGATAAACAGGTTGAAACAAAGCGAAAGCGTCAGCAGACGGAGCACAAACAAGCACCGTTTAACTGCCCGGCGGCACCACGTGTGTCTAGTTCAATGCCAAGCAGCCAGAGAGCCAGTTTCTCTGTTGTAGGGTGGACAGAGCACTTTGCAGTTCCTGAACCAGGTGTTGGACTTGACTGATCAATGCTTCCATCGGATTTTTGTCACTGAATTGCACGCAGAAACCAGGTCTGCGTTGAATGGATCTCCGGCAGAAATGGATCTCGAAGGCCTTATCAGACGCCTGTCGATCACGGAGCCTTGAAAGGAGCAATGCCTGGGAATGTGCGCTCAGGTCACAGTATGACTGGTCAACATGTTGTTGGATTTCAGGTGCTTATATTTGCATACATAGGTTACATTACATTACATTAGACTAGATTACACTAATAGACGAAATAAGACTGCATTTGATTTGATCACAATGACAATTGCGTTGCATTAAGTTACAACGCATTAGATTAGGTTACATTAGATTAGCTTACATTGCATTAGATTACATTAAATTACATATGTTGCCTTACATTGCTTTACCTGGCGTTACTATGCGTTGCGTTACGTTGCAAGTACGTTACATTGTGCTCCGCTACGCTAGGCTGGGATACGCTAGGCTAGGTTAGGTTAGGTTATTATAATATGATTCACAATTACACACAAATCCTTCTTCACTGTCGCTAGTTGCACGATTCGAAACTGGGCTGGCCAGCACCTTGAGGCTTTGGGGTCGGCGTGCTCGCACCATCGCAGGGCAAACTTCATTGGTTGCGAAATCCTCTGAATTGTAACGTTTGTTTGTGGAAAACCAATGGATGTGGAGGTTTCAATGATCAGGAAATCAAATGGCAAGTCATGTGTTCCACAAAAATATCTCCGCTTTGAACTTCAAAACGGACATTTTAGATTGTCACCTTCACCATCCTCCGGCCCTCCGGGTGCTAAGGTCGACTGAATGATGTGATCCAAATGGCTCGAGCTTGAACCAGAAGAACTGAGGGCTGCTGAATGAAAGTTATAGAAAGTTCAAGTCTTGGTTCCTACTACAGATCACCATGAATTGAACAACAAACTGCTGTTTCCTCCCCATGTCGGGCCATGTCGAAACTTAGTGAGTGGCAAGGACGGCTTTTTCTCGCCATCAGGTACATGACAAGGTCTGGAAGGCACCAAGCACATGTAAGTTATTGACATTTCTCTACGCACCAGGCACATGTGCGTATGACTGGGGAATGACACGGGAGCGAATCGAATGATTTGAAACAGCATCGCCCGGCGCTCTGCTCTGGACTTTCCAGAACCGGAGAGCCCCCATACGATTCGGCATTGAGTCGAACAAACAAGTGAATTGAGAACTACACAGAAGCTAACCACAGCCAAAACAGTCATCAAATTTAGGATTGTTCAAAGCTTGTGCTACTTGTGCGTCCCGCTGGAGGCTCCTCCAAGCTGATTGCCTTTCGGCCGAGACACACAGCACATTGTCTGTGGCTAAGCGGCTAGCTTTTCTCGGAGCCCGATCCTTCATCTTCCATGTCACTGTCCTGGGCGCTGTCAGGCGCTGTCACGCTGTGCGGCGTGACTCAAACCAGGATGACGGTGGCGGTCCGGAGGCCTCGCCTCAATATCACTAGCAGCATCTCCTCCACTGCCTCCTTGTGGGGCTGGTTTCCTGCAACATTGGTCTAATGGAACAGTTGTTCATCACTTTGGATGATAACCCTGCACAAAAAGAACAATGTGAGTCTCTAAGGAGTGTTGCCCGTTCTATATATTGTGTTACTGAAGCGACACATGAAGAGTCATGAACAGTCACACAGCTGAAGCGTCCTGCACCAGAAGTAGAGGCCAGATAAGATGATGATAATCCCAAAGGGGGACATGATTCCTGCAGCTGCACCCAACGAAGCTGGTCTCTGTGCAAGGCTCCCAGCATCAAAATCCTACGATTCAAAGTCCCATGTCCTGCGATAAGGGCCGCCTTGGACTTCGCAGAAGGGCTCCTCGGCAGTGGAACTTTCAAGTTGACTTCTTGGCATGTTTCTCTCCCCTCTGGACTCATGGAACCGGAATGCAAATCCCTGTTCACTATGACTGTGAAGGAGGGTCTGCAAAGAACAAGCAGCAGCCTATCCAAAGATCTGTCTAAGTCTGACATCACCGCTTCCTCAATGTTAATGATTCTGAGCATCCCAACTGCGTGAAAGGAGCACCTTTCGCCCCCGGAGCTCCTGGGTAACCTGACGAAAGCCCATGAGTCTGCTGTGTTTGCGCTGTTATCTCAAGATTGATAGAGCTTGGCAATGTGTTCCATCATTTCTACAACCCGCACCCCTGGACCTGGCTGTCCTGGCTGGCCCTGGTAGTATCCTTGCCACTCAGAAAACACGGCCAACAATTCGCTCTTGTCAAGAAATCCGAAAAAAATGGATGAAAGAAGTGTACATACTTGGGTACCTGTACAATCCTGTACATACTTACAATATCTTACCTCCTTAAACCACGTAGCTTCTGGTGGCGCTCCTTGCTGTGGCCCTTGTGGCGGATAGCCCTGGCCCGGGTAGGCACCTGGCTGCCCTGGCGGATAGCCCTGCGGGGCCTGGCCCTGCGGTGGATAGCCTTGGCCTTGCTGCGGGGGATATCCACCTGCCAAGGGTTCATAGTTTCCAAAGTGTGTAAGAAAAGTGGATAAGAAACGGTAAAAATCGCATCAAATGGTCAGCACAGTACATAGTGCACTTGCATTCCATTGGCTCCAAACTACCAGAATTCCAAATCTGATTTCACCACATCTGCACCACCTTGCTGTGGGGGCGGCTGCTGAAACTGTTGTGGCGGAGGCTGCTGAAACTGCTGTGGCGGAGGCTGCTGAAACTGCTGTGGCGGAGGCTGCTGAAAGCCTCCAGGTTTTGTCGCAAGCCGGATCTTTACGATGATCTTCATCATTGTTGCACTGCATTGACATGATACTCAATTCATCCTTCAAGTTGCAAGGAGATAGGACTGAGATGACGTCGCCCTTACGTGTATATATATATATACATATATACATACACACATATGTGATGTGTATATATATATATGTTTACATACGTGTGTATATATATATATATATATTTATATACGGCAACCGTATAGATATACACATGCACATTTATTACACGGGTAGCTCGGACAGCCTTGATTTGGAGGTGGCCCCCATTGGAAGGATGTCTTTTTCTCCGGACTCAGAAATGCAGTACCTTGGTCACGTGGCAGGCCCTGCAAATATGCTGCAATCACAGTGTTTGTGAACGGCGCTGAGAGGGCCAGTTTGGAGACTTCCAAGTCCAAGATACCAATTTCGTGTCCACGCCTCCTTGAAGCAAGACCTTGCAGACCTGGCATTTGCAATAAGTATCAAATGGTTTCAAGATGTTTCAAGATCATCGAGATCAGGTGCAAAAGGACGAGATCCAACACTCTTCTGGGAGTTCACGGTGCCTCAATTTCTACTTGAAATTTCGGTGAAGGACAAGTCTGAAATTCGCATCCCTGCCGACAACAATCCCATGGCTGGCGGACCAGAACCATCGCCCAGCCAATCGTTGACGCATTGGCGGCTAAGCATTCGAACAAAGGGGCAATGAAATCTTGCCCAAGACCGACTCAGATGTTCAGAAAGCATAAAGAAGCAACATACATGTCTATAGCGCCTGTGCCAACCTAGTGGTTGTTCTGAGCACCCTACGACAGTGGTCGCGGCAGTATCGTTGCCTGTAGGACAGAAAAAGGAAGGGAAGCCGCTACAAAATGCATGTTGCAAGGACTTTTCTGCTGTCATTCTTGGGATCCAGCATCATCAAGATCTCTGAAGGCATGTTTCAGCCTGTTGACTCTGTTGACTGAATGCCAAGGCTTCCAAGGTTATAGTTTCCTGTCATCTAACATGCGGTTTGTCGAGTGCATCTCCGCAGGCCACCTCACATCCAGCACTGGGAACGCTGGACCTCAAGTGTTGAGACGCACAGCCTGTGATCAAAGGGTGGTTGGGGTTCTGGTGATACTGAATTGGTTCATAATCCCATTCCAATCATTTCCATAATCGGCAGTTCTTGATCAGACTGATTACTTGGTAGTATGATGTAGTATCATCTTCCTTAAAAATCTTACAATATGCTTACCATTTTTCACCCACTAATGACTAATCCGTGATAATAAAATGAGTGAACTGGACCCCTGGCTGTTCCTCTGGGTGCTCCTGACCATCCTCCCAGGAAGCAGCGAAGGCACCGCGGGCCATGACCTGAAAGGATTGGAATTCGGGACGCGTCATTAGGAATGTCCAATGATAACAATGATCGGATTCATAACTGTATGTATTGTAGTATTAGTATGATTCACTACGATAGTATATGTACATAATTCTATACACATAATATGTATAATATTGTATAACTTTGTCATTCTATTTCAATTTATATCAGTTTGAATCACGATGATGCAATCAATGATGCAGTTCTAGTTCTAGTGATTAAGAATAACAATGGTCTAGATTGGGACGTAGAGAAATCCAGAGAAATCCAAGCCCCTGCCTTCGCATGCGGGGCTCGGGTCAGCAACGGGCTGCCCGAGTCTTGAGCCAAAATAGGGCAGAGGCTTTGAGTCCGGCGAGGATCCCAACACCATCGGACATTTGCACATGTAAATCAGCTTGCTGGTGCACAATTCACTGCTTCGATTTTCCAGCGTAGTAACGTAGCTCACCAACCTAGTCCCCAATGCAGCGAATTTGCCTGCAGCAGCTCTGGCACGAGGCCAAAACCTGTACACAAAACCAACTTTGGCATCTAATGATTTTGGGCCATTGGGCTGCAGATTGATCACAGTGATCGTTTTGCGATTCTGGCCTCTCTCAAACACGCGGTGGCGGTGGCCTGCCATTGTCCAGCATGATCCAGCAAAATTGCTTTGCTGCAAACACTTGCTCCATTGTCATTTACTTGTCGTTGACAACGTCAATTGGGTGACATCGGGTAACTTCAACTGAGACATCGGGTCTCCTCCACATCTCATGGGTGTAGCACGGGTTGACATGGAACAAAATCTGGAAATCCAGTGATCTTGGTGAAATTCCAACCATTTCCCAAATTCCAAGCACAGCGTGCCTGGGCCAAGCGGAGCGCCAGTCTGCTGCCTCCACTTGGTAGCCACAATGACTGCAGAAGGCGACATCCTGTGCCACTGGTGCGCCGCAGTAGCCGCAGCGGCGGAAGAAATCCTCACGACACTGGCAGAAACCGGGGAAGTAACCTCTGAAGCTGCAATGCTGTTGCCTGAGAAATCCTCAGAAATTCTGAGAAATCCTGAGAATATGCAGTGCAACAAGTCATTTGAATCCTTTGAAGGACATAGACGAAGATCATCCAAGAAAACTCCAGGCCTGACGTCCAACCCTTGGAGAAGCTGCTGATATTGCTTGGCTGGCATATCCTTAGAACATCTTAGAAGGTTAATCAAAGTCAAAAATCGAATACCAAGATATACCAAGTTCAAAATGAGCTCTATTTCTTTTGGTGATTCTGTAGGTTTTTGAGGTTGACAGCACCCATTTTGAAAACTTCCTGACTGGCTTTGTTGATTACCAAAGACCTCAATTGATTCCAAGTGACGCAACATGCGGAGGTCCAGCTGAGCTCATCACTTGAAGGTCCCGCCGCTGAGGCTAAATTCCGGGTAAAGGCACCTAGTTGTTTCTCTTAGCGACATCTACCGGGATCTATTGGAAATGTTTTCTGTCATCCAATGAGTTCCAAACAGACATCTCGATCTCTATTCTGCTCCGACAACTTTGCAACAGAATGCAACAACTTCATACAACTTCTACATAGAATTTGGACATGTTGACAGGTCTGACATCTCCAACCTGATCCAGCTTCTCGAGCTTCTCGAGCTTCCCGAACTTCTCGAGGCACTGAAACTTCCCGGGGAGGTGGTCCGGCGGCAGCAGGAACCGCGTGCGGCCTACATGAAAGCATTCGAACACGCTGACACGTCATTAACATATTGTGGCACATTGTGACTACCCATATATCATGTTGGAACATGTTGACTATTGCAGTTCCACTGTTCTTTTCCAAAAGCTCTCTCACACTTGAAATCAGGTCAAAATAAAATCGTGCTCAGGTGATCATTCACGATGCGAAACCACAGGTTGATGCAGTTTCTCTGCGCTCTGACTCTGACATTTGATTTTGACATGCGCCCACTCCAAGGTCCGCATGGTCATGACGTGACATGATATGAGCAGCTTAGCTTTTCGGACGGGTAAGTACCAAGAGGAATGGATATGGCATTAATCACACGCGCACAATTCGTGATGAGTTGATTTGCAAACAATGCAGCACTTTCTGCCAGGGTTTCGCTGGTAGAGGATTTTCAGCCCAGAAAATCAAGGTAGTGAGACTAGACATGCAACAGCATAAATACGGAAATCTGCTTTAGGCTTCTACCTCAAAAAGCACTGGTATGACTGCAGCGCCTGGCAAAGCGACCTTCCAGTAAAGAAGCATGGCGCTGGAGAATCTCCGACCTGATAGACTAACGACTGGTCTGCAAAAGAGGGAAGTGACAGAAACTGAGGGATCTCCTCAAATAATCATCATCTATCAGAATCTATCATCATCTATCAGAATCTATCATCCATCCTATCATCCATCCTATCATCTATCAGGATCCATCAGGATCCATCAGGATCTTTCCTGCGACAGCTGGGCTCAGATCTGGACCCCTGTGCACTGATGGAACTGCCCGAGCTCTGTCGAGGATGAACCACCCCGGCAGTTGGTGGCGTCCGATAGGCCTGTCGCAAACCACCTGAAATTTCTCTTAATCTATCTTAGTCTTCAATATATTTCAATATTATCAATATGGGGATGGTTCAAAACCCTGGTACCTAGTGAACCCCAAAATAGCTGGTAAATGGATGTTCATTCCACTAAAAATGGTATTAATAGGGATTGATCCATAGCCATATTTCTCCATCAGTTTACTCCATGGCACTCCATGGTGGCCTGCATCGGGTCCGCGTTGGGATCACCAAACTTGGCTGTAAACCATGCCTGGCAACACTCCAGTGCCGTTCTGAAGGAAAAATGGAACTAACGTGTATAACTACATATATTACATATATATATATATATATTATATTATATTATATTATATTATATTATATTATATATATAATTATATATACACTCAGAATATCTCAGAATCACTCCGATGGGAACCAACTACAGTATTCAAACACAACAACAGAACCGATTTGCCCTTGCAATGTCAAGAGCCAAAGAAATGAGTTGCTGAGTTGCTGAGTTGCTGCAACCTGACTCCAATGCAGATCGACCTCCTGAAAGCGTTGGTCCATCGCAGCGACATGCTCTGCAAACGACTGCCCATCATTTGACCTGGCGTCGAGACGGTCAGCCCCGCATCTGTTCACTCTCTGGATCTCTCTGGGCACCCGGCATGGACAGGATTCGTTCAAGGTCTGAACAATAGGCCTCAGGATGATTGCTGGAATGTGGGTGAAAACATGTGAAAACTGTCATTTGTAGCTGTCTGGATTGTTCAAAAGACCAGTTTTCTGGTTCGATTGCATCATGTGCTTTCAGTAGGTCTTAAAGTGATCCTCATTCCTCATGGAATATCAGCTCGAAGCCTACAGTAGCGGTTGAGGAGCATGCCTCAATCGCTTGCTGGTCCTGGAAGTCTAAACCTAGAAGCGACTGGTCGGAATCCTCTTCTCCAAATCTTGAGAGCCATCGAAACTCCGGGTCATCACCCACATTGCTTGAACTGCAGTAGAAAAGAAGCACCATCAAAGGCAGAAGTGGACTACATACGTATTGGCAATGGATCGTATTGGGCTTGAAGGAAAGCCAGCAACTTGCGCAGACTTGGTCCCCAACGATCCCATGGAGCTTCCAGTGACCTGCAGGAACGAACTCAACTCTCCTACTCTCCACAGTTCTCCACTGGCATAGCACCTTGGCCCTCCCATGACGGTAAAATGGCTGGATCTTTGCCAACGGAATACCTTTTTCCACAGGATGTCTACATTTGGCATGCAAGACTATCCTTCTGTTCCGCAAAGCTGCTTTGTATTTTACTTCTTTGGATGAACAGAGAGACCAAGTCGGTCAGTGTGTTCGGTTGCAAATGTATAAGTCGCTTTGCCAAGACAAAATTCAGACCAGGTTGTCCTTGCACAGTGGTTCTCATCTTGTATCTTGAATCTTGATACTAATCAGCTGCCCCATGTCATGTCAGAGCTTCCCCGTGTCAGCTTTCCCTGCTCAAAAACCCAAAATGTTCCATGTCTTGTGGATCAACAGCCAGTCGTCCGGCTTCGCGTCTTTTCACTGCCAGTCATTTGGGCAAAGCAAGGCATCTCGGCTGCTGGGCAAGTCACCTACCAGCTGAGTTGGAAACTTGCCCAAATCATCCCAAATCGCCATGAGAAATGTCGAGTCTTCAAACACTTTGGGTTGGTCCAGAAATAGACATTGAAACATGGTGGTATAGCCCGAAATTGCCGTTTCAATGGTGAAAGTGCCCCATTTTCAGGTGCCCTCTTGAAACTGCCTGGTCGCAAAGGCCGCCCAGAAGACCACCATGCCTGTGCGCTCAGAAAGGCTCGTGGATACTAAATGATGCCAGAAAAAACATAGAAAAAAAAACACTGGGAAAATGATGGAACATGTGGATATGAAAAGCTACACGGTTGCCATAGATATCCGTTGTTTGTTTTTTGATTCGATCGTCTTGGATCATCATTGATCAACACTAAGCTTCTGAGGTGCAGACAAAGGCCAGCGCCTCAACAGGCAAGTGTCAACATCCGTCGCCATGGGACTGTGTGGACTGTTCACCCTCCAGGTGCCCAAACCAAAACTGCGAAATGCGTTTGCAACTGGAGCTGTCCAGAAACTCCGAGGCCTGACATATCTGACATTCAAAACCAAAAACGAGTGACTCTTGGTGGCATCGTCCGCAACAATTGACCCTTAGCCTGATTCGAAAAATATCAATACATATTCATACAGTGTGTCACTTTATATTACACATTCAATTACGCAGTAGATGATCTTAGAACTGGCTTCACCGCTTCACCAATGCATCCACTTGGTACATGTGGTACATGTGCTGGGACTAGCTTGAAGCCGCGCCTGTGGAGAGAATCCCTGGACCTCGCCCAGCGGCAGGCACCAGGAAATCACAGAAGCAAAAAAAGAGGGCGCCGTCTTGTGCAATTCAAAAGCCAAGATGCTTCCACCCAGTGGGTTCAACGCGCCGGCATTTAGGCTGCAAATAAGTCCACCTGTCTTGGTATATGATCCAAAGTTGACGACTTCTCGAAACGCGACAGGAGAATCTGAGTTCTGATTGAAACGAAAACAAGACGTCCTGCGAATATAGGCCTTCGTCGCCAGCCATGAAGCATGTCACTGGGAAGCTCAAAGCCAACGCCAACACAAGGAAGACCTCCGGAGGTCAGAAGTTTTACGGAAGTGGTTTCTGCTATAAAGTCCTTTTGGATGTTTTTGGTATCTTTTTATCGTGTCACACAAGGCTTTTGACTTCGAGAAAGCTTGCGAACCCTTGTGGCTTCCAGTTAAGTTTAGGAAGACGTACCAAAAGTGATCAGCAAGGATTCTGACTCAGCTCCCTGTAATTGAAGACGAGTTGCACAACAGAAGTCTACAACACAGCTGAACCAACTGCACAGGAGGAACCCAAGAAGCAACTCTCAAGAAATATCATGCATCACACCTGCTGAAGTCACCTTTTATGCTAGAGACTGACTGGATACGATCATTATATAGTGCTTCTCATTAGCCGAGCAAGTCATACCATCAAACAACACCAGCTGGAACCTTGCCTTGACTGCCTCTAAGCAGCCTTCTCCACCTGAAAAAATCTGGCAAGAACGCTAAAGAGTGATAAAGCTGAAGCCAACTCTGATAGCAACTGCATTCTGCAATGTGCACCGTGCACCGCCGTGCACTGATGTGCACCTCTATATCGCCAGAGGCACCCAAGCACAAAAAGGCTTGGCAGCAAGCCAGTGGTACCTGGTTTCCCACCAACAAATTCTGCCGACCGAAGGGATTACTTCACACCTAAAAGGCATGTTCAATGCCGTTATAGATTTCCCAGGAAAGAAGATGCAGAGCATATCTTCGAAAAACATCAAACGTTCACACTCAGCAGTTGTGAAGGCCCGAACAAGAAGCAGTGCATACTTTTACTTTTGTCTCAGTTTCTTTTGTTGGTGTGAAAAAATTGACTGTGTGCCCTTTGTCGCATCATACCTTATCTCACAATGGCCTGCAATCCATGCTTCACGGCCAAAAGATCCTGCAGGCTAAATGTGCTTGGACGAACAATTTCTATCTATCTAGAGGGACAGTACAGGAAGCGGGCTACTACAAGTGACAGTCACCGCTGGTGTCTCAAACAGTCCTCGCATGGCCGTGGATATCGGCGCCTGCCAAGTTCCACTTTAAATATCTTAAAATCTGGCAACACTAGAATCTCGTTAGGTGATCCATGGTGACCCATGGTGGTCCCTGCCTCAAAGACTGGAGCCATGCATCACAACGGGAGCCGTTGATTCACAATGCTTTTGGATCGTTGGGTCGGCCCAGTTTGAGAGGCTACTTTTGCCAACTATGTTTCAAAAACCCAACTATATCTGAAGTCTAAGAAGGTACTCCTTCCAATCCGTGCCTCGTACCGAAGACCATACATCACTCTACACGCTCCACGACCTACGACTTGGATGTGGTTTGCTGTTCATGCCGAACTTGGAGCTGATCACTCACAGTCGAGCAAAATTGAGGAATTTGATGAGGCCGGCGACTCTTGGCGTGCATGAACTGGTCAACTGAATCTCTTGTCTGCGGAAATTCAGCTGGCTGAATTTTGCATCTTGGCTTCACTGATCTTTGGTTTCTTTCGTCAGCACCGGCCCACTTGGGCTCAGTGGCCCAACTGCCGATGCTCCACACATGGAGGGGGCCTACCTGTACAGTTTATGGCCAGAATGCGGTCCAAATCCAAGATGATCCAAGATGTAACTGAGAAGAGACTCACAATCTCCGCTCAGCTGATTACGAAACTAGACTTTCTCTCCATGTTACACTTGCATGTTATTGAAACTAGTTCAGGATGGAGCTGGGGTGTATATTTTGGGGGGCGCCCCTCAACGAACTGCAAAGAGACTAATGTTCACAGGTGGCATGCATTCGAAGAGCCCTTTTCCGGGCTTCCATGGACAGCTCCAGGTTTGAACTGGGCGAACGGATCCACTCATTTGCTTTGCTGAAGTCTGGTCCATGTCACCTGTCCAGCAGATGGTGCGACAGAGGTTTCCCTCACGGACACTGCGCATGTCTGAGACAGGTTTTGTTTTGGCTGGTGAGTAACCTTTCGTAACTGAGCTCCCCACAGTTCGCTTCTTTTTCATCTTCAAGGTCACCCTCCAAATTGTCGGAGTGAAACACGACAACATCTGACAAATGGCTGTATCATGCTGTATCCAAAAGTCATGGCAGTCATAGCAGTCATGGCAGTCATGGCCTCTTGCCAGCACTAACTCGGTGCTTCGACTCATCAGGCACCTGAGCACATGCAAAGCCAGAGCCATCAAGCTGCTGGTTCGTTTGTTCTGAAAAAACCTTGGTAGTTTAGGTTTGCAGTACGAGTAACGCCCAATATTATCCAATATTATCGGCTGGGAAAAAGATGGAAACAGCTTAACAGGGCCCGGCACAATTTCACCTTCCAACTGCCGGAGGCTAAGGGCGTATTCCTGCCAGGAGCAATGTGCAAACGTACGCTGGCAAGTCAAAGCATTGATAGCTCGAGAATTTGCGATGCTGGTCCTTTGAGTCTTTGCTTATCCGAAGCTCAGCTGATCTCGGCTCAAATTGGACCTGGATTCTTGCAGAAAGTCGGCTTCGTCTCACTTCTGGACATAGAAAATAAAATCTGCACCTTCACCTCTCCGTCCTTGGCTGCTTCAACTGCCTCGTGAGACACAACTTGCAGGTCCAAGCTTTGGGACTTTGCTGCGCATCCATGGACTTGCATATATAATCAGTTATATTATATTATATATATATATATTATATATTTTATATATATATATATATATTATATATTATATATATATTATATATATATTATATTATATATTATATATTATATTATATATATATTATATATTATATATATATTATAATATATTATATTATATATTATATTATATATACAATACAATATCATCTGTTGCTGCGAGTAAATACATTATATATATATACACATACATGCATGCATGCATCCATGCATACATCCATAAATCCATTCATCCATCCCTCCATCCATCCATCCATCCATCCATACATCCATCCATCCATCCATGCATCCATGCATCCATGCATCCATGCATCCATGCATCCATGCATCCATGCATCCATGCATCCATGCATCCATCTATCCATCTATCCATGCATGCATAAATACATACAGTCATACAGTATATACTTATACAGTGTATATACATGTATATACTATCTACATATGATACACAGAAGATATACACATACTATTGTCAATTGTCAATGTATTAAAGTATACAGCTCAATGAAGGTATCCCGCCTCTGGCTCTCCCTCAGCAGACACGTAGATGCAAACAAAGTCTCCCTGATGGCAGATTTTGAAGCTTCGATCTGTCTCAGAAGCGGCCAGCACTTAGGGTGCAATTACCGCTTTTGTTGATTTTTTGTGCGAGTTTCAGGAAGTGACCTCTTTACTCCTACCAAACAGGTGACGTCCTGAAAGAGGTACACTTCTATAACACTCATTACTTTTTACATCTTTTTACGACATTAGACTCCTTACCTCAATAAAGAGGCTGCATGAATGCTAGGCCTCGTCTGCCCAAGAATAGTGGGTCAACGCTTTGGGTGCAGGTGCCTGAGCCAGTGTGCCGAATTGGGTTTTCTTCCAGTTTCAAAAGCTCTGAGGGCGAAGTTTTGCTGTGGCTGTTCTGAAACCCTCGTGGGTGGTATTTGAAGCAGTGAACCATTTCATTCAACTCCAAAGAGCTGGCAGGGAGGCAGGGAACCAAATTAGGCTGATCTTGTGGCTTGGTTCCCACACCTTCAAAACATAGCCTCCAGGCCAGGGTTTCAAACATCTTGTATGTGATCCAGCACATTGCTGCCTTTTCTCTGACACACTGTTCAATTTGTGCAAGTGATCAAAGAGTAATCCATGCTTTCAAGTTGTGGCCACATTACATCCTCAGGCTCCTCAGGCCCGGCAGGCCTTCTTGGTTGGATCCCAACTTGATGGGATCCCCACCATAGACATATCGGAGCTCAGGAGGCAGCTCCTCACAGATCCACTGACTCACGGATTTCGGCCCTGCAGCTGTTGGCCAAGCCTTTTCATTGGCGTGGGCGTAGTAGTAGCCTGATACGGCCCAAAAATACCAAAAATGTCACTTGGAATGCCTGAAGCCTTTCATCCGCGGATACCAAATATACCAAGAAAAAGGCTGCATCTTGCACTTGTTGTCTCACACAAGGCTTGCAGCGGCTTGCAACTGAGTCACTATTGCCGCCATTGTTGCGAATCGACTCACGCAGGAAGGAGTTCTCAGGGCGAACCTGGAACCGATGAAATCGTATGCGTTTCAAGATGTTTCAAGGTTTATTCTAAGGATGATTGTACCGATTGTATCCAATTGTATCCAATTGTATCCAATTGTACCACAAGGCTGGAGATTCACAGAGAGACATGAAAGACCAACAGTCGCGCTCAGCCCTGCCTCAATGGCATCCACTTTCACGGTCACAAATGCCCCATCCTGGTACAGTTTACGAAGAGAGTCATGTATTTTTGCCATTACTTAACGAGTGGGCGATCAATCGCATGATACGCATCATGTTGACAGGATCAAGCATCTCAGATACTTCTGCTCTGATTTTTCATGGCAGTGTCGGGATATGTTAAGTCTGTCCTCAACTCCCTGCTCGGCCAAACTTTGCTTCTCCTCTAAGACCTTCTTCAAAGAGTTTCGAGACCTAAGCGACATCGCAGATTTTTTGAGCTAGTTGTGCGTTCAGATCAAAACATGGTATATGTAGTATATGCGGAATGGTCATCCCACAATGGGAATCCTTACAATGAGTAGATATTATAGTAAAACCTTCTTAACTTATATATAAATATAACATATACATATATAAAGTATATATACGTATATATATATATAATCATATATACATATTAGACTCATGGATTACTGACCATCCTCTGTGGATCCAGACTTGTGTCCAAGCTGGGCTTCTCAGGACTCGGCCCGTTCTGGTAGCTCAGGGCCAAAGGTGTGTCGGCTGCAAGGCCCAAGGGCTCTCGCAGCTGATCTTTCAACTCCTCGACGGCACATTGGCTGCACGATGAGACCGGCCAAACCCGAGACTGGCAGAGAACAAGAGACTCAATAGATCCTATAGATCCTACAGATCCTGCAGATCCTAGAGATCCTAAAGAGATCCTACAGATCTTGAGTCTGTGTTCTTTCGGCTCCTCGCCGGTGAGCTTTGCGGGAAACACGAGCTTCTGTGGCCCTGTCTTGCAAAAAAAAGACCTTGGTACTTTGACACATCCAATTGGCTTCAGCAATGTGCTTAGCTTTGAGAAACTGAATGCATCAGCGCCGGTCGGGATCAACAAGACTGAGGAAATACTAGGAGTTTCACAGAGTCAACTCGCTGGGCTTCTGCTCCTTCAAGTGTATTGCTTTCGTTCCAAGCACTTGAAGTTTGTCTTTGCATGTCTTTGCTTGTCTCCTGAAACTATGCAGTTAAGATTGCCTAACTTTGCACTCCACAAGTTTCGGCCGCATGCTTTATATACATTCCACTCTCTACTGCATTCACTTAGAAGAGTCTCTCTGCCCATCACTGCAGTAGTGCGCTAGCCTCTACCTATATCTCTACAGCTAATCCCTGGCCATGCTCAGCAGGTCCTCTGTTGCCATACCGCACTTAGGGACCAAAAAGAAACATGCCAAGGATCAAGTTTGAGACTGACAGATGCTGCAAGGTCAGAAAGGCCAGTCACCATCCAATCACCTGGCAACACTTTTCTGCATAGCTTGCTATCCAGAACTGAGTACCAGCAAGGCTGTAAGAGTGTCATAGCCACAAATTGGCTATATATTATATAATATAGTATAATAGAATCTTGATACTGCTTCAAACGCATGTAGTAATCTTGCTTGCAGCAACTGTGCCAAAAGAGCGGAACCTCCAGAAAACCAAAACTACGCCCAAGGACTCTTTTGATGCCGAGATTGCGGAAGGCGCAGCCTACAAGCAATCTGAAGAAGCAATGAATCACAAGACATTTGCTGACACACTGGGCAGAAAAGAAAAAATTGTCAGCTACAAATAGCTACAATGCATACGCATCATTGTGTATCACAAGAGTTCACAAGCTCCAAGGACTCCAATGTCTGTGTCACATGTGTCACCCCCTTCCGTGCCTGGATGGCGCAGCCTCTGCGCTGCTTTCGGCACAGCTGGTGGCTCAACTCTCCAACTTGGCGATGCAGCCTGCGCGTTGATCATTGAATCTCAATGACCCCTTGCATCTTTCAGAGTCCACAGAATACAGCGTGAACAACGCTGAAAGCGTTCTGAACGCAAATGTTCTGTTGATTTCTGTTGTGAGTTGACGACTCTGGTCAAAGATTCGAAACCTGCATATTGGATCGGCTTTCCAGGGTTTCTTCGAGTTTCAGGGAGTCAATGAACATGAAGAATTCACGAGATATTGCAAAGCGAGGGTCGGATGGAGGAAAACAACAGGAGCTAGAGTCTAGAGCTATGTGCCTTTGCAGCATCAGTTCGTAGAAGTCACAATCCTTGTCACATCAGCATTAAACGCTCAAGGGTGGTGTGAGAATGTGTGAGAGTCCCAAGAGTGAAAGTGACGAAAGTGACATGACATCAGAGAGTGCTCAGAGTGTGCTCAGACCTTATCTTGTTCAGGTGAGTCCCAGCTGGCTTTTTGTGCCATGCGGAATTGTTTGTTGCTCTAGCCTAATCTTCGAATATCTTCGAATCTTGAATTAGGGCCACTACAGCGCGCTGGCACTCTGGCCTCACTCTGGGACCAAACTCCTCTGGTGGTCGGACAAGATGTAGCGCAACAGCTTGAAGACAGGGAAACGATCTGGGTATGCCAGAGCCCTGGCAAGCTGAGCATGCTTGATCTCTACGGCGTTCAACTGCAAGCTCTTCCATTCTCGCCGCTTGTCTAGAAGCATCCGAACCACAGCCTGCAGGCACATGGATGCATCCACGGCCACATTGGCCCTGCAAACCGCGTCTCGGATGTTCTTGTCCCAGTACGCTAAGCATGAAAGATATCCTTGCAAAGGTCCAATTGACTTGCACTTGTCAGACTGGTCCTCATTGGGCAACGATTTCATTGCCTTGTCCAAAGGCTGGTGGGGCTGATGCAAAGTGGCTTCCTGCTGCACCAAGAATGCTGCCATCAACACAGCGCACTGTGCTTTCAAGGATGGTGTGTACAGGAGCAGCTCAAAATCCAACAACATCAAATCTGCAATGAACGAGGCCGTTTTCCCCACGGCATCGAACATTGACAACCTCGCATAGGCAATGTAGCACTGCAAGAACCAACGGATAGTAGGATGGTGAAGCTTGAAACCAAGCTTTGGGAGTATCTCTTTTTCACAACTCAACATCTGCGAAGGAGTGATGGACTTGCCAACAGCCGCCTCTGTGTACTCCACAGAATTCTCCTGCTTGTAGTACTCCTTGCTCTGCTCTCCAAAAATATCTGAAACCTTCAAACATGTGGCTGCAACCACTTTGATCTGTTCAGGCATCACGGGCTTCTCCTGCAAGCTGAGGTACTTGTCAAAGACAGCACAGGCTAAATGAGCAGTACTGGCTCTCAAATTCATGGATGATGCCAAGCCAATGATGAAATCCACCTGAACTGCACGGGCATTTGCATCGAAGCCTGGAGGCAGCGACCAAGTCGCAAACACACTGGAGGGGCTTCGCTCTTGTTCCAACATCACGTTCAAGATATTCCACACCATTTCTGAAGTGATCAAACTGGAAGGTATGGCCATGGGTGGATATTGGGACTGTGCAGAGCCAATGTTTGCCAGTGTGGTTGCCGGTGTTGGCGGAGTTGCATATGACTTCGCTTCTGGGTTTTCCAGGTTTTTTGGTTGAGGTCTTTGCTCTCTTTGCTCTTCAAGGCGGACGGGTCGACCACCAAGCCAAAGCTCTGTCATCGGGTGGAAGGATTGGACGTTCCGCTGTAACCGTCCCTGTGCTCCCTGTCCAAATGATCCCAGAGATCCCTGCTCTGATCCAAAGGACGGAGCAAAGAATGGCATTCTCAGGGTCTCTTCAACACCTGCTCGGGACAAGGGTGCTGCCGTGATCAAGCGGTCCAGCAAGAACATTCCATCCACTCCCACCACCCTGGCAATTTGGATGAGTTGGTGTAGCATCTCTTCGCGATCTGGCTGTGCCTGCAGCCACAAGCGCTGCTGATCTTCAAAGCTTTGAGGCTTCAGACTCTCGGCTCGAGCAACTTGTGCAAAGCTAAAGCCCTGGTACATGGGGAACTTTGGTGAGAAGTTCTTTGCGGCCACTACACCAGGCCAATTGGCCAAAGTGGGTGTGCCTACAAGTCGAAAGATCCGGAAGAGGTGGTCAATCTCCGAATCCGACTGAAAGAGTGGACGACCAGTGGCTGCCTCAACAAACAAGCATCCCACAGACCAAGTGTCCACTTTGGGTCCATAAATCTCCTCTCGAATGATCAGCTCAGGACTTCTGTACCACAAGCGTCGCATCTCGCGGCCTGAGCGGTCTCTCTCCTTGGGGTCTTCCGGGGTGTACGCCTGGAATGGAATGTCAAGCATTCGAGTCGTGGTGAAGTCACCTACTTTCACAGTCCCAAGCTCATCAATGAAAATGTTGTCTGGCTTCAAATTCCGATGCATAAGACCCTGATGGTGCAAGTAGTTCAAGCCCCTCAACATCTGGGAGAAGTTGCCCTTGATGTCTTCCATGCGCTGGCAAGGAAATTTGACCTCAAGTCGCTTGAACCAACTGGTCCAGTTCTCATAGACGAATTCGGAGCACACGACTCCTCGCTTGTCCAGGATCTCTGCACCATAATGTCGGATGACATTTGGATGCCGAAGCTCTGAAAGCAAAGCTGCCTCTCGCAAAAAAGAAGTTGGCATTCCATCATCTCGGCCAGCATTTGTCAGCTCCAAGTCTACCATGCGCAGCATGACAATGTCTCCAGAGCCCAAAGCTCGGCACTTGAAGATTCGGCCCTTGGAGCGTCTTTCAACAACTTTGTCCAACATAACGTGGCAATCCACAAGCCTAAGATGCTGCCGGGCAAGAGCCCACAGCTCTCTGTCCTGTGCCACATCCCTCCACTGCCGGCAAACAGGAGCCGCCTTGGAGACAATGTCCCGGGCACCCAATCTTCTGAAGACCTCTAGCCACAAGCTAAATGTGCCAGAACGCATCTCAGGAAGCTTGGCTGGAGAAATCCACACTTCATCTTTGGCTAACTTCAATGGAGACTCTTCTGCAAGGCCGTGGCTCTGCTTTCGACGCTTTGTGGGTGAGAGCGCCATGCAGTTGAAGTTGAATCGTTGCTGCAAAGGCCTTCGCTGGCTGATGGGGGTCTGCCGTCCTGGCTGCATGTTCTCCTCATCATCCCCTAGATTGTGACTGATGTTCTCCACACCATGGAAGTCCTCCAAGCTACTCCTCGGCTTCAAGGCCATTGACGTTCAACTTCTTCAACACTCCTCAACACTCCTCCTAAAAGCCCCAACCGGTATGAATGCAACTACCCTAAATTGAACCCCCTTCTCGAGCCAATGCAGCCAGTGCACCAGCATCTTCAGGCAAATATCTCATGCGAAACATTACTCATCTGAGTCCTCTGGAAGTCAGGGAATGGCATGCCAAACCACAAACATGACTGGGCGCAAGCAAAGCACAAAGTGCACAGGTCACCTGGTTAAAATCTCGTTTTCGTCCAGTCTCCATTTTGCGTTTTTGTCCAAAACAAAATGGTACTCAAAAACAAGATGGAAGCCACGAACCCGAATGTATTCACGTTCTTGGACTACGAGTGCAAACCTCTGCAATAGGAAAACGAACCGATGTTTGCATGCATCGTGCGGTTCACAAAGAGACAACTA
>Ga0126342_10006549_pt1 | contig 20684 bp, 20 predicted proteins | sample Cyp1metagenome_FD_92528 | JGI IMG/M metagenome (GOLD analysis project Ga0126342, IMG submission 92528) | Coral microbial communities from Lord Howe Island, Old Settlement Bay, Australia - Cyphastrea 1 metagenome | ecosystem: Host-associated > Invertebrates > Cnidaria > Coral ...
ATCAAATCACTAGTCAGTGAGGTCTACATGCACAATGATCAATGAAAGTGGCAAGGCAAAAAAGGTCCGAAATTTGTGCTGTAAGGGTTGCAAAATCCAAGAAAAATGACCTTTTTTGGGAACTTTTTTTTCCTGATCAGAAGGCCACGAAACACTGAAAGGGTTGTCATTTTTTTCAGCATGTTGATGCGCCTACACGCGCAATTCCGCACCCGGCGGGATGTTTATGGTCTCAAAATCATTTAAAAAAAACATCCACTTGAAAAATGGCTGAATCGACTGGGCCTTCGGATCCAGGAAGTCGCACCAAATCAGTGGCTCCACCTGTCATGGTACATCATCATCATCATCAATATAATACACACATATATATATATATATACATATACTTGTAATATCTTGTAATAATGTATATATATATATGTAAACTATCCACATTACTATATGCTCATGGTTATGGATGATGATGTGTGCAATATCTGTGTTGATGTATATATGTATCTACACACATCTATATACACACATAGCTCGTGTGCGCGCTGAAAGCTACAAACAGTCGCCCTAGCATCAGCATCCGCAGAGTTTGTCGCCTTCACCAACGATTTCCAATCCTTTTTGAAATTCTCCTGGCGGCAGCGGTGTTTACGCAAACTCTTGGAGTCTCACAACCCTTTGTGGGGCTGAGTATGGCTGAACGATCCCCTGTTAGTTGATGATTATGAGGGTTATACTGTTATACTGTAATTAGTTACAGTTATACTCTCCAATACTATGGAATAATAGGAGATTTGATGGGATTAGCATCACATGTCTGAAACATGTCCTTCAAAATCTCGCTGATCTTCGCCTGGAACCACTGCCTGAGAGCTGAGAGCAGCTAGGCTGGGGTTGTTTCTGCATTAACGTAAAAGTGTTTCCAGGATTTAAGCTTTTGAAATTCCCAATCGTGGCTACCCTCTGGTAATTTAACTGTGGGAAATCACTTACAATATCTCACAATCATATTATCTCCAAAAAGGGTAAATCATCGAAGTAGATGGGTCCCATGTTCCATCTTTCGCAGCTATGAGGCTCTGGATTGTGTCAAGATGCTGGTCCTCTTTGGTCACCAAGCGATCATAAAAGACACGGTGGGCTTCATGTGCCCAACACCTGCAGTCGGTCAGCAACAACGGGGATATCATGGGTAGATCATGGGGAGCTGTTACAATGCCAGTGATACAGTGATACTGGTAATATGGTGCAAAAAACCATGCCCTATAACTGCTGGTTATTTAACATAGCCATGGAAAATCACATAAAATCACCATTTTTAATAGGTAAACCATCTATAAATGGGCCATCTATACCATGGCTATGTTAAATAACCAGAGGGTAACTTCTGTGCAGTGATGAGAGAACGCATCCTCAAGGAGCCAAGTCCACGGGATTGCCTTGCCAAGTCATCTGCTTGTTCCATGGATTTCTTTTGGCAGCGGCAAATGCCCAAATGGACCTGGCAGAACCAAAGCCCCGGCACCGGGAAGTCATCTTTGGTCACTTTGGCTGAATGATGTTCATATCTGGTGCTGCGCTAGAGAATTTTTAAGCCTTCTGAAAGTTGCAGAGGTACAAATAAAGAGAACAAAGATGAACAAAGACATACAAACACTATAGAGGTGGCTGCTTAAACACCATCATTTGCCTTCGCCAAATCACGGAGGTTGAAGGTGTAATGACCTGGGGCCGAATGATGCCACCGTTCCATGAATCAGAATGAGCAGGGTGAGTGGTGAAGTTGCTGGGTAGAGTTTTGAAAGAGTTTCCAAGAGCCTATGCAAGACATGAGCGCACATCAACACAACCACCAGAAAGCAACCACTTCAAAGCTGCACAGCCTTTTTCAATCAGAATATAGTGGTGATCATTCTCTGGTTTCCCCAAACAAATTCCCCAAATTTTGCCATTCTCCCAGCGTTTGTTTGGGAAACCTCCACCCAAAGTCCTGGCTTTCACCGATCTCAGCCCCTGGCTCTTGGCTGGCGTTGGCAGCATCTCGGCGGACATGTCTTCGTAGAGTTGGATGGTGGATTTCACAACCTCAGCGCATGGTGTGCCGATTTGATGTGGTTGAGTATGTTGATCTGTCTACCCGTTAACAAACAAGATATGCATTATGTATATATATATATATACATATGCACATATAATATGCGTAATTATACGGTCATGTAATATCACATACTTATAAATTATATAAGTATAGATGAGGGTATTCCATAATCATCACCAAAATCCTACAGTATTATATTGCTATCATTATCCCTTGATCATCATTCATATTACTAGTTATATCATGTTACATTCCCATTATTACTAATATGCCATTATTCCCATTACAGATAAATATGAGTATTAGGTCATAATTCCCTTATAATGATATATTCCCATGTACAGTATATATACTAGGTAAACTCCATATTCCATCCCAATATTATTCCCATTACAAATAGATATGAGCATAATGGAGGTAATATCAGTATATTTCCCATATTTTCTATTATTCCCATTACTAATTATCCCAAGTTATTATTAGTATATTTCTATCCCATGGTGTATATAATTACCGATTATTGATATCATTCCCATTACTTTTCCCATAATTTCTATCCCATATTAGCATATGAAAATAGAAACATTATTTTCTATCCCATAAAAGTATATGTTCTATCTCCATTTCTATTACTTTTCCCATATTACATATCAGTATATGTCTCATTAGTTGGTGTACCAAGTATCAAGACACATCGATCACGGAGATCCGGCTGCGCTGCGGTTGAGGCACCGCATTGGCCACGCCGGCCACGGCGCCAGGGAAGCGACCCAGGAACCATTGCATGATGCTCTGGAAGATCCTGGCAGAGCCCACTGGATTTCCCTGAAAATGTCGGGAAAATGGATGGAAAATGGATGGAAAATGGATGGAATCGGTGGAATTGGTCAATTGTTTCTTGTGGAAAATAGGTGCAAATTGATAGAAAACGTCCGGAAACCCATGAAAAGCCCAGATTTGATACGGAAAAAAACGGTGTCCTCTAAATGTTCCCTGTAGCTTCCCCCGCTACTCCAGTAATTTCCTTCTCCCTTCGGCTCCTTTGCAAGCTCTCCTGCTCGAAGGGTGTGACCTCAGCACTAAGCTGCCAAAAGTACTCCCTTCTCCTTGATTCCTCTTGATTCATTGGTACTAAATGACCAGTGCCCATCATCTAGAGGCCCCGAAATCAAGATTGATCCAAGACAAGACTGGTTCATGTGATACTGTGCAACTGTGATCAGAGGAAGGAATCTGATCTGAATATGATCCTCTTCTCCATCTCTTCATCTCAGTCCCCAGCGAAGACCAGGTTGAAGTGCCGCTGGTAACGACCCGTCATGAATGGCCTGCCACATCGACCAAGGCATCCAAGGCCCAAAAAAGTCCAGCAGTCGGTTCCGTCGAACCCAAGGAATCCCAAGGAGCTGACCGTCCAGCACCCGGTGGGCCCATGGCACCAATGAAGATCCTGGGCGAAAACCGAAACGCTGCTGGCGGTTCCGAGGGATCCGAAGACCAAGCGGATGTCACATGGTTGGTAAATGAGGGAAGCAATTCGTTCGTTCGACAAAATAGTTGGTAGTTCTAGAAATACATCAACCATCATCAACCCAAATTGCTGGCAATCAACAATATGTCGTGATGTCTATCATCTTCCATCACCTCAAAATATGGTAAATCTACAGGAGTTCACTTTCTGAACCCATCCCCCTTCTCCGAAACTAGGTGCCCTGGCAGGTCGACCAAGTTGCGGAACTCCGCACTCTTGCGGTCGTACCATCCGCTCGCATCCTGAGATCAATATTGACCAATAGACATAGAGATGCTTAACATCTTAAGCGGCCAAAGCAGTCAGCAACAATACCCTCTGGTAAACATACAAAAAGCTATTGAAAATGGCAATTTATAGTGGATTTACCCATCAAAAATGGTGATTTTCCATAGTTATGTTAGTTTACCAGAGGGTAATCAGCAAAATCTTGAATCATGTTGAATGATCGAAATCTAACACGGAAACCCCAAGACAAAAACAAGACATCCCCCAAGAAGAATGACATTCTTATGCCTTGGTAAGGGGTTGTTCACCCCCACCATTCCCCCACCCTTATGAATGGGGCTTGGTAAGCTTCCATTTTGGGGGGTACCAAAGTACCACGAGAACCTCTAGATTTCCATGATTGTTATGGCTGTAAGTGGGCTGAGGGAAAGGCCATCCACTGACGAAGCAATTCGATTGGAGGCTGCGCGTCATACTTTTCCTGCGCAGGAAAATGCTGAGCCACTAAAGAATCATCAAAACCCAGAATATCTCAAGCTGTTCTAGCTTCCAAAGATTCCCCCCTTTCTTGCAAAATTCTAAGTTCTGTTTGCTCCTCTTGCAGCCAAAAAAGGCCAATATCTTCGTTAGTAGGCCGAAACCTAGTTCCTTCTCTAATTTCTCTACACAGGAGAAACTGGTGCAACCTGCCAGCGAAACCAAGCAAAACATCAACTCGCTTACCTTTCTAGGTTCTACATAGTTCTCCATCGACGTTTCAGTTGGGCTCCCTGATAAAAACCCTGAAACCCTGAAACCCTGCGCTACGCCATTGTCCTTCGCTGGCATGTTCATGTCATCGATGAACAGCAAGCACCTCGCCAAGGTGCTCAGAAGCAATCCGAGTGAACGGTGAGACAATCTGATACACTTCAATTTGGTGGGAAATTCACAGGAAAGTAAGGCCTCATATAGACTGGTTTGAAACCTTTTAAACCGTGGCTTCCTGCAATTCTTCCCTTCAACCCATCCAATGAGAAAATATAGGGGGGGTCCTAAAATGGGGGTACCAATCACAAGTGAAACGTGGAGTTCCACAATTCATCAAGGAAAAACAATCCTTCAGAGGGGGGAAAAAACCTCGATGCAAGATGCCCTTTTGGCAAATCTGGGGGTAGCCCCAAATCATCCATGTTAGTTTAGGATGTTCCATTATAAACCATCCAGCTATTGGGGTACCACCATCGTAGCAAAACGCCATATGAGAAACACCTCGCCTCTTTCCGAAGGGAGGGCCAAAGGTGCCCTTCTTGCGTTTGTCCAGCTTTCCATCGATGATATCCTTCACGTGTGAAGGACGCGCACGAATGACGCGCGATGCGGCATCCCCAATCGAGATGTGTTTACTAATTGGGTATGCCATGGTCCCCATGCTTTGGGATTATATGGGATTATGTATATAAAATAAGCCCCAAATGATTGGTTAAGGGGATGGTTTCACACAAAACCACACCAGTAGTTTTGCATAGCTTTGCACATCAGCGTCATCAGCGATCACCCAGAATTTCCTGCGTCTGATTTGCATTGGTCTGCGCACTGAAGGCGAAAGAGATCACCTGGGACCATTAGAAATCGCTGTCAATGTGAGTCAAAGATAACCCTCCAAAACCTTGTGATCACTTATTCTCCAGTCATTCAGTGGGATTATATCCCATAAATAGTCCATAAATGTCACAAGAATATCCCATGGTTCTTTGCCTAAAAAATATTAAAGAATGACATCAGGCACTTCATCCATGTCTCATATTCTCTCGTTCGTCTCCTGGGCCCTCGGCCGAGTATTTGTCCTTGTCAAAACCTCGGCAGGACCGTCGTTGGTCACGGGCTATGAGTGTCGCACCACAAGGCGAAAACATGGCAAAATCGAAGGTACCAGCATGCTGCACCCAAATAAATCCCAGCTGGTTAGTCTATGTTCTTCTGTTCTCCACATGTGTATATATATATATGGCCCAAAAAAAATAAGAGAAGGGGTAACTGTATGACCTTGCAAGGTATTGACCTGCTGCAAGCGAGCTGCGCTTCAGTAGTTCCTGCTGAATCACGACCTGGCGGAGACGCTGGGGAAGCCCGGAGAAGCTGCTGTGCAGGTCATCTGAGTCAGTGATAACGCTGCAGGAAATATCTACCACTTATATCATTTTTTTCCCACTGTGTCCCATAGTGTTTTTTTCCTGGAGTTTTCACATGTTTTCAATTATATCATTTTATATCCATTTATAGCATACTGAAGTTGAACGCCAATGGCGAACACATCAGTGCAAAGCAGTGTCATTCAAGATGTTTACCCTCTGGTAATTTAACATAGCTATTGAAAATCACCATGTTTAATGGGAAAATCCACTATAAATGGCCATTTTCAATAGCTATGTTAGTCATTACCAGAGGGTAGCAACGATCTTCGCCACGATAATCCGATAATCCATGACTGGTTCGGACCGTTTTGCCCGTGCCCGTGAGTCCAGAGTAGAGAACATGGTACTCGCTGGCCACCTGGGTGCACAGCAATGGATCTTATGCCACCATCCGCGCGACTCAACTAATACAACCACAACCACGGCATTTAGATTCTAAAATTTAGGACTATATAGGACTATATAGTGATTATCACAGGTCTATGCCCAATATACTGGTTAGATATGGTTAGTATCATCCCCGAACTAATCATCAACTGGGGCAGATCGCAGTCACTGCTAGACACTCCGCTGAGTGGTGAACCTTGGATTCGTATCAATGAAAATAGATCCAAAAATAGGTCCAAATAGATCCAAATTAGTGATCATATAGTGATACTATCATATAATATCTGATTTCATCATGTAGTGATTTTTTTTGTGATATATAGTGATCATATAGTGATCATATCTGATTTCTGATACTTCAATGATTTCAATGGTACCCCTGCCATGATCGTCGCCATCCACGTCGTCACTGCGCGTCCCTGCCAAGGTCTGCAACAAGAACGCGCTGCGGACGGTGTCCGTGGTCGGAACCATCACCTGGTGTGCCTTGGTGTGGCCGGGCTGTTGTTACATATGTTTGCTTATCTGATTTATACAGACACTTATACCATATTCTATATAATATGTATATTCTATATATGTACAATATTATATATACAAATACAATTTTATATTATATATATACTGTATATACAATATTATATGACTGTATGTATCTATTCAGTCATTTCATGTATCGATGTATGTATTTGTCTATGATTGTTTATGTATTACTATTCATTATCATCCATTTATGTGTGCTATTATGTGCTATTTTATATGTTTTTATAGGATTTTATAGGGATGGGATATCCCAGGATGACATTTCAGGAGCCAAAAACAACGTTCGCCTCCATTGCTCCAAGTGACCAAGGCCTCTTTTGGAATGTCAAAGCCAGCGATCCTGGGCTGGATGCCAACTCCAGCAGGTCACCGTTGGTTCTGTGGTGATTTCCTCCCCCAAAAATATGGATAAAAGTGGTCTCTGATGTAATTTTGAAGCGGCAGTGGAGCTTCCATCGAAAAATGTCCATCCATGATTTCATGTTATCCATTTATCATCATCTATATGGATACGACTCATATGACTGATCATGTCCATTTCCACTTCATATCTTTTTTCCATTTATATAGCTACAAAATCTAGATATCCAGATATATCCAGTCATGGCTGCAGAAATCCAAGGGTCTTCTTGGTCCACGCTTCCCACTTGTTGGACCTCAGGTTCTTGCATCATCTCAGCGACATCGCATCGCAGGGTCCCCATGGTGAGGCTCGAGCTGGGCGAAAGCGAAGTATTCGTAGATCGAATCCTTCTCCGGGAATGGCGTCTTGGTCACTGGCCTGAAAAGTCGGGAAAAGTCGGGAAAAGTCTGGAAAAAGTCTGGAAAAGTCTGGAAAACTGGAGGCTTAGTGGATTGAAGTTGGCGTACCTTCAACCCTGTCCAGCTGATTCCACACATCCACAGAGCCACCGATTTTGAATATGTTGAATCAACACTGATCCAAGCCTCATGGTTGGATCATCCGCAATGAGGTTGAACTCATCCTGGCAAATCTGAGCTTCCCAGATTACACACAACCTTCATGGCCCAAAGAATGCCCAAAGTGGTTTGGTAACTGGTTGGGCCCAGTTGAGGGGTTCGATGGCTCCGGGTCTGGGAAATCATATATGTCATAGCTCCCAATGTGATGTTCCAGCATGTTCCAGCCAGCCTTTACAGGCATACCCTGCTGAATCGAGCGAATGAACCTTGGATCGCAATGTCCCAGCAGACCGATGGCTACATGAAATGATCGACAGAGCTAAGCCAATTGCTTATCCATCAGCTTGCGCCCTGGAGTGTCGGTGGTTGCACCGAAGCTCCAAACCAGAGCTAGCCAGAACCTTGGTTTTAAGGGGTTTGTGGTGGAGCACCCTGGCCCCAACATGCCCCAACAACTTCGAAGAAAATCTCTTGAGGCTTCAGCATGTTCTCCACCTTCACTTCCTTTTCCTTCATCGGAAGATCCTCAACTCACCAGGACTGAAAAACTGTGAAAAGCTGCTACTCACTTCATCCGCAGTGGAAAATCCCCCTGATCCCCCATTGATTCCGATGATTCCTAGCTTTGCAGCCCCATTAGGCTCAAAGATTTTAAGGATTTCCCAGTTTTTTTCGACTCCTTAGCATCCTTCTCAGGGTCCAGAGGCAGCTCATTTCGCAGCAACGCCTCAGTGCTACTCCAGGTACTCCCCAAGTGATGTGACTTGGCACATGGCACTACCGTGACATTTGGACTTGTCTGAAATTGGAGGGGGAAACCACCCAAAATCTCATCATGTTCCCAACATTAATGTAGCCATTTGGGGGATACCCCATTTTCAGACACACCAATGTGATGGAAAAGCCAATGCTTTCCCATCCTGCAATTCCCCTAAGGCTGTGGCTAAGAGGAGCTTCAGAAGGCTGCACACCAGCCAATTCTGCGTCACTGGCACTGGAGTTTTGATCTGGGCGCGAAAGGGACTGGAGGAAACCGACAAAGCTGCTTGATGGACCCCATCCGATGGCCAGCTCATTTTCAGCTGTCTCAATCCATTGTTTATCGATTATTTTCCAGATGTTTCCTGTAGTTTCCTGTATTCTCCCGTTCAAAGATCCATCTATAATCACTTGGGATTTCGCAGCCATGTTTCATTCCCCAGCCCGGTCAGTGTTTTTCCGCAGCTCAGCTTGGTGATATCTGGGACTCTCACCTTGCGCTGACACATCTCCCAGCATTGGTCCACATTTGCCTCGAAAAGGATCCTGAGTTGCTCCCCACACTCCTGGCCGTCAGGTAAAGAGGCATGCTCGCCACGACTGGAGACATAATCAGTGGTCACCAGAAATGAAAGGAAGAAATATGTACAGGATGGGACCCCATACTTAGCGTTCAGTTGCCTCTTAACTATGGTTTATGGTAGATATAACATTATATAACTATAGTTAATGGGGTATATAAACCACCTTATAACTGGGGTGCACCATCCCATATAATACTGTATATATATATACATAATCATGCAAATATACCATGACCATGATCATAACTAAACGGCCCAGTCAACCATGATCTTTGTCTCGCCACTTGGCCCGTGCCTGCAGTCGTTCCGGAGCCGTCTCAAGCCAGGATTGCATCAACACCCGCCAGCCAATGTCCACCTGGCAAAATCTGCGCGGCAAAGGCTTTCCATAACAAAAAAGGGGAAATTAAAAAAGGCTATGTAGGGAAATATCCCAGAAAATATGGACTTATATGGTACAGTACCTCCATTTTAGGATCCTGAAACTCCCATAGAATATGGTCTGCTTTAGCGGCTAAGTATCTGAAATTTACCACTCACCACACCTGTCAATTAATGGCAATACCACAGCAACAGCTTGGTCCGATCGGCATCAGGCATCACTATCATCACTTTTTGCACATGTTTGCACATGGCTCAAAGTCTTCCTCCAGCATGTACAGCACAATGCTCCGGGAGTATCCTCCCTCCGGCTCAAAACACAGATCCTCCGATCGCATCGCAGGATGTTTCTGCTGCAAGTACTCGATGAAGTCCTCGAATCCGAGACTCCACAAAAATACGATACAAGTAGAGCTGTCTCATCTTTCAAATGGAAAAGACGTGCTACATGTGCATGTGCGTGTGAATGACAATGGTGGATATATATATATATATATGATAATTTGATAACACTTTCACTGCGCTCTTCAACTTTCTTTTTGCAAGCTTCCGGGTATGTCTTCACAGTACGGCCACGCAGCTTTCGTTCTGGAAACTCTTTCCTTAGCAGCAGTGGTTTCTCTCAAAGTCCATGGAGAAGAAAACTCAGTCCTCTCAATCTCGAGCACAGGTCCTAATGTGACACCCAAAACATCCCAAAACCACAAACCATAAAAACCATAAAAAGCTGATCATCTCCAAATGGTCTCTGGCCATTTGGGGGTCCCACATTAGCCCATATGCTCCATGTAATGGAAGATTTACCTACAGTTGGGTCACCAACAGGTGGTAAATGTTGGCCAACATACCATGGAGATTTTGGGGTACCCTCTGGTAAACTAACATAACTATGGAAAATCACCATTTTTAATGGGAAAACTCACTATAAATGGCCATTTTCAATAGCTATGTTAGTTTACCAGAGGGTAGCTTCCTCCAGCTTCCTGTCATCGAAATCGCCGGGCTGCGGAAAAACGCAACAAGGACACACGGCAAAGGGCCGTCGCAGGTGAAGCGCCAAGTCGATGCACGTCTCCGTGGCCTTTTTTGGTTTCCACGTGTGAAGAGAACTTCGCTATGGCGAAGTTAATTGGGGAATGGTATATGATTTGGGATGTCATTACTATATTATTATTATATATTGTTAGATATTGCTATGTATTGTTATATATTATTATAGATCATTAAAAATAATATAATATTATATGTTATTGTATATAATGATATATTATTGTTGTTATTATCATTATGACAGTATTATATCAGTATTATTATTATCCGTATTTTGTATTCTTATCACATGCGTCATCTTTGGGAAATGAACATGTCCAAGAGTCTCTACGAGTACCAGCTATCTTGGTGTCAGGATTTCGCCCCCAATCTAAACCGAGTCTTGGAAGATTTGCCTTGAGCCATTGACAATACGAGTGGAAGACTTCGAAGGGCCTGGAATCAACATCAACCATGCCAGAAGTAGCTATAGCAGCTATGAGTCAAAACCCCAGGACATGATTTTAGTACCCTAAAATCGCTGGTTAACGGATGTTGCTTCGCCCAAATATGCTACTGTAATTGGTTTTGACCCATCCCCGAGTCACCTGATGGCCACTGAACTACCGACTTCTACCAATGACCTGCCAGCCATGTCATCCCCTTCGCCTGGTCCGGATGAAAGCCCAGGATGAGACCACAAGACTCGATGGCCTGGTTGCACCGAAAATCGCCAACAAATGGACTGGACGTGGGGATGTGAACAGCTGCATACAGCCACCAGCCACCCAGATATTGCTTTGCGTTTTTTCTTGTGTTTTATTAGTGACTTTGGGTGGTTTGACCATGTTAAAGCCACCTTGGTTGATATCCAAACCCTCCCGCATGATTTTGACCTATACAAGGTGGCGCCCCGCTATAATTTGGATTACAACCACTATCAACATCTATCAACTGTAGTAGATCTATCATGATCTATCTGCCATAAACCCAAGTTGCCTTTCTCATTCTTTCTCCCATCCTCTTCAAAGCTGAGTCAGGCCTCCAAAGCCTCTGTGGCATCTACGATTCGCAACGCGCGAGGGACTCCTGCTGGGACAACAACAGCGACGGTCAACAAGACCATAAGGATGGCCAGATCATTCATATTTGTAGGGTACCAATTTTGATAATCATTTATGTAACTAAATGACATTGAATGTAATTTATCACTACAAGTAGTTTGGTGTTTAATCCGGGGGTCGACATTGCTTAAAGGGGGCCAAATATGCCTTGATTTCAGATCCAAACAGCTGTTAAGACCAAACACTTAAAATTATAGGTTTCGACCCATCCCCAAAAAAATCCAAAAAATGCCAAAAGACACATCAGAAACCATACCAAACAGGAACTCTAGCAGCCCTAGCATTTACTCCAGATCCAATCCCATGACACGTTCCGGTCCTTCCGCTCGTTCCAGCTCAAGGGATTGGTGATGTCCACAACGTCCAGTTTCCTCTGCTTTTTGCGAGGCCTCAACCACTGCAGGGATATGCAAAGGTTTGCCCCCCCCTTAAAAAAAGTTCCATCCCACAGATAACCAGAGGATAAATGTCTTCCCCACTTCATGTAGGACTGGTTACGCCTCTGTCCAGAAGGGCATCCATTCCTCTGGGCTGTTGCAATGCTCCAAAAGATCTCGATCCTGCCGCGAGAATGGATGCAGAAAACGGTGCCCATGAACAGTGAATTGGGAGGAAACGAACCCAAGCCACCTTGCCTCACCCAACGAGGAAACGTATTTAAATCAACACTTCCCCCAAATATGACATAATTACTTCCCATGAGGCCCAAATATATCAAGCTCCAGTACCAAAGCCACGTTTTTGATCGTTTTTATGGATATGTTTGGTACTTCGGAGTCCAAGGCCATTCAGCCTTCCAAGGTCCCATGCCCCATGATGCCCCATGACATGGGCCCCCGGTGTCCATGTAAACACGCAAATGTCGTGGCTGCCGAAAGGGTGGCTGCAGATCCAACTCACGCAACGGACCCTGCGGCCCCCGGCTGGCAGCAATGCTGGTCACGTCTTCGTGTCTGGTCCTTGATGCCGAAAAATGCGTTTCCCGAAAATGGTGCTGTGAATGGAGAAAAATGATGATAAACCACGACAAATTTGGGGGTAGCATGGGGTAGCCTATCTTGAGACATATTACATGCTAATTACATCCAAAAACAATTAAAGTACAGCAACATGAAAAAAAATAAAATGCCGAACACTTGATCCAACTTCACCCATTTCACCACACCACATCATAGATTGCCCCTGGAAAAAAACACTGAAACTTACCCCCAACCCCCAACCCCCAGTCCCAGCATCTGGTAGTGCCACATGGCAGTGCGCGTGATCTTGGTATGGTCCGTAACCCTTGGGTCCACCACAATGGCATCCAGTCCATCCGCATTTTTCAACAGCCAGGAGAGGTCCCCCTTCCCGCCCGCCACATCCAGCACCGGCGCGTCGTTCATCGCCCCAAAGCAGCGCAGGACAAAGGCGCGAAAGGCGAAGACGCGTTCGCGCTGAGGCACCGGAGGCACCGCGTGGCTGGTCATTCGCCAGTCAACGGGCCAAAAATGATGTCAGGATGTCTGCTTGATGTAAATGGAGGATATGTGTGTGTGTAGATGTAAGGTTTGTTTGTGCGTGCTGTTGCGTGCCTTGCTTCTGCTTGATCGATCTCTCTCTGCCTCTCTCTCTCTCTCTCGGATTGGATTGCAGCGACATTCATCATTCGTTCTTGCAATTTCGACCACGCTCTTGCGCCACAGCTGCGATTGGATCCATTGAAAACTCATGAAAACTCAACATATGATTCTTCGAACACTTGGAGCATTTGGTGTGATGATATCACACTGATGTCTTGATCCTTCATCATGATGTCATGATTCTTGAGCATGTCCTTAATGCCAACCTCGGATTAACGATCCGCCTGGTTGATTATGGTTGATTGTCCTAATTAGGGTGGTACCCCCTCAAAGAGGTACCCAAAATCTGCAACTAAAATGGTAACCTCAATGATAAACAGTCCAAGGATGCTTTTTGCAGGGTTCTGATCTGCGCTCAACATGGGTCTCTCTGAAAATTTTGGGAGCAAATCATCAACAAAAAACATATTCCAGCCACTGGTTGATCATCATTTTCCCCTCATTTTCCCATGTTTCAACTGGTTTATCATAATATTCCCAAAATGTTCCCATCATTTTCCCATATGTTTTCCCATTAAAATCACCATTCTGGTAGCTGTCACCCAGATCTACACAGATCTGCGCCCGCATAAGATGCGCCTGCTCCATGAAGACCATGCCGCAGCGCGACACCGTGGCAGGAGATGCAAAGGTCAAGTCCTCCGGCTCTGGATGGATGGATGGATGGATGGGTGGATGGATGGATGGATGGATCGGTGGGTGGGTGGGTGGATGGGTGGGTGGGTGGGTAGCAATTTTGACTCTGACACTTTACTGGAACAGTGTCTTAGCCAAAATGGATGGTACAATGGGAATATATGATGGAATATGAAGGGGATATTGATGGAATATTGATGTTAACAGTTTGCTACGGAAATTTTGCTTCGTTGAGTTCGATGATTTAGCTCTGAAAAATTATGATTCTCCATGGCTACACTAGATTACCAGAGACTGTAATAACAATGATTATGTCAATAATAATAACAATAGTACCCTCTGGTTATTTAACGTAGCTATGGAGAATCAACATTTTTAATAGGTGAACCATCGAAAAACATCTATTTCTATCGGCCATTTTCCATGGCTATGTTAAATACCCAGAGGGTAATAGTAATAATGAATTGATAGAACACGAAACATCCCAAAAACAATGAACATATTAATATATATATATATGTGTGTGTGTGTGATCATTTGTCGGCAAATCATTATTGTAAGTGTATCATAATTTACTATAACATACTATAACATTGATTTTACAATAACTGGGATGATTATCATATAAATCCTACTATTACAAGAAAGATTTACTATTACAAGTAACATAAGCAACCCAATAACAATGAACATATCATGTCAATAAACATGATAATGGTAGTAAATCATAGTAAATCATATCATCATCATCATCATCATCATCAATACACATAGTAAATCATCATCAATAAACATAGTAAAGTGATCTTGGCAGGTCCTCTACCTCGAACATCATGGTTGTGACCTCAGCAGGGAAACGGGAAACAAAGGCCCGTTGACGAAGACCCCTTGTAGATGGCGTACTGTGGTCATATTGAATTAAAACTATCATAATTATGTTGTATATATATATATGATGTATGTATGTATGTGTGTGTGTTGCTATATCTTTGATAATCATAATGTAATTTGATACCATATCAAACCATGTCAAAGTTACAGTATCGAAGGATGTGTCCCTTCTGACAAGGCACTGGACTCAGCTTGATGATTTCTCCGCTGTTGAGACAGAGCTTCTTGTTATCCTGGCAACCGGATCAAGAATTCCGGCTGTTGATCATTGAGGGGATGCCCAGAATGAGGAGCAAATGAGCGCTCACGATTTTTAAGCGCGGCCCAGAATGAATTTCTTGGACCAGGGCTATAGAACTTATGAAATTTAGGGCTTCCACTTTATGGTTTAGAATTGATATCTGATAGGCCAAATATGCCAAATCTCCGATTCCGAGGCATAAATTTTCTGCGGTAACTTCGTCAATTGCCCCCTTTGCACGTGCGCCCGCGTGGCACGTCATCTGCCAAGGTGTGCCACTGAGAATTCGGGCATCGAGGACGGTGTTCATGTTTTCGATCCACACAGCATCCACGGGCCCATCCTCATATTTCAAGGCACAAAATCCCAGGAAATGGCGATTTTGACAGAGGAAAAGGCTGGAAAAAAGTCGGAAATCTCATTGAAACCCACCCGGTGATTTTGCTATTAGTTTTACAATGTCTTACTGTGGATGGAAGAAATCCTGCACCAGTTGATAGGTGGTTAATCCCATTATTTCTAGGGTTTCAACCATCCAAGGTGGCAGGATTTCTTCCATCCACCGTATGTCTCATTCGGTTCATAGAGCTGATGACTTTTGAGAGCGCCGGACGGTCGCTTTGAAATTGAGGCTGCCACTAGCATGATCCATTGACGGTGAGAGGGATCAGCGTTGGCAGTGTAGCGGACCTTGCAAAAAGTGATGGTCGCCGAGCAATTTAGATTAAAGCAGGAGAATGATAATCAATAATAATTTAATAAGTATATTGATCCCTATTTTGGTGATCCTGGGAGAACTATAGGAGAAGTCTCAGGCAATGCAGGACAACTGCCAAGATCATGTCAGACTTAGTTCCAAGCAGTCAATGCCAGGATGCCATCGGTCCATTCATGGGTGTTCTCGTCAAAGTCACCATACAGCTGGCCCTGCTTGATGGACCTGAAAAAATTATGCGCTGAGTGAAGGTGTCGAAATCCTAACCACCAATTGCAACATGGGCGTGTCTGAAACTGAATTATGTACCAGTAAAACTGCATCTGTTAATAGGGAAAATGATGAGAAACATATGAGAAACTATCAAATTTATGATCGACATGTTTCAACAAAACTCGGCTTGATCCGATGAACATTGGCAAAACATACAGAACAACAAATTCACAAACTTCATCAAACTTCCAGGTAGGATTGCGGCTTGGGATTGATTTTGTGAATCTGCACCGGCAGGTATAGATCACCATCTGCCACAGCTGCCAGAGCTGCAGATAGAACGTTTTCGACCTGGCCAGTGGACTCAGCGAATTTGGATGCTACACTGCTACACGTGGCTTAGTCTGAAAATGGGATACCACCAATTCCACTGGATCATCCAATGATATCCAATGGATCATCGCCAGAAAAAATATGGCCATAGGGCGCACCACATCTTCAGATTAAAAAAAAAATGGACTGATGGGAAAATTTACAGGAAACCCCTATATTTGATGGTAAAAACCATGGTTTCCTGTAGATTTTCCCTTAAACCAATCCATTGAACATTACACGAACCTACCTCGCCTCTGTCTTGCCAGACACGTTCATACCTCGCAGGCAGCACCGGCAGCACGGCGCCGAGGCCGGGTTGCGGCGTTGCGCGACATCTGAGGCATGGGCCAACCACCATGAGCCCGTGCCGCACCATGATGGTCTCCCAGAGCTGGGTGCACTTATGGATGAAGGAGCCCTGGCAGTGAGGTCTTTCAGGTGAAGTTACTATGTATATATATATGTGTGTGTGTGTTTTTATTTATTTATTTATTTATCTATTTATGTATTTAATTATATTTATATTTATTTATTTATTCATTTATTGATTAATTTATTGATTTATATTTATATTTATCTATAGACATATGTAGTCATCCCCAAATAGATGGAAAAGTAAATCCCTACTAATTTCATGGCGATTTACTTTTCCATCTATTTGGGGATGACTATCTATCTATCTATCTATCTATCTAATCTAATCTAATCTAATCTAATCTAAATCTAATCTAATCTATCTAATCTAATCTAAATCTAATCTATCTATCTAATCTAATCTAAATCTAATCTAATCTAATCTAATCTAATCTAATCTATCTAATCTATCTAGGCAAAAACCTCTTCCAAGATCTTCCAACAAGAAACGGCCGCCCCGGTCCTTGGGCTGTAGGTGTCGAGCCCGTGCCGCTCCTTCCAACTCGTTGATCAGCTTGCCGTAGTCGGAGGGAGGCAGCCTCAAACACCAGGCTCTCACCGGCTACATATGGTCATTTATGGTCATTTATGGTCATTTGAACTGGTTTGAACTGGGAAGATATGGTGATGAACCATGATGAACTCATGAAATCTCATAAAAATCTCATGAATTAGTTTGTAACTAATGGATTTCTTGGGTTTGCTAACTGGTGCTCCTATCATGTTCGAGGCACTTTGTTCCAGGGAAAAGGTCGCCGGTAATGCCAAGGAAGAGCGGAATGTCCTCGGAGGATGCGGATGGGATGTGGGTATATAATGGTATATATACTATATATAATACACTATAGGTCATACCCTATAGTAATATATCATTTTCCAAAAAAATCAAACAGTAATATATGTATATAATATCTATATTATATATATATAGGTTTTTGACCCATTCCCTAGTACTGCATCATCTCACAAAATTGATCTCGTCAAGGCACGTTGGAAGTGAACTTTGGCAGGTTCACATCATTCAGAGCTGACAACATCAAGATGTCTTCTGCACGGCTGCTTCCAAACCTTGGGAAATTCCCAGGCTGCAATCATCGCAGCTGTCTGGATCTTGCGATCAGATACCCTCTGGTAAACTATAACATAGCCATGGAAAATCCCCATTTTTAATATTTTTAATAGGTAAACCATCTATAAATGGGTCATTTCCCATGGCTATGTTAGTCATAACCAGAGGGTAGATCAGCAAATCTCACCGCAGCTGTCGGCGTCTGAGTTGCCCGACTTCTTCCGCAGCTGCCCGGCGGCAACCAGAATGGACCTGGGCCGCAGCTCCGTGGCAAAACTCCAGGACAGTACTTAAAAAGTGCTGCCATCAGAAACAAACGGGTTTGTCTGAAAATAGTGTACCCCTACAGCCAATGGTTAATGATCATTATCCCTACTAAATGGCTATAATTGGGGGTATACCCCATTTTCAGACATACCCAAACGTGGAGAATAAGCTTCCCACTTGAGGGCACGCATGCCAAAGTCGAAGTGGTCCTGGAGTTTTTTTAAAAAAAAGTGACGAAAAAATCCGGCTTGGATGATGTCTGATCAAGGCATTTTTAAAAGCGGCCGGTGTTAGGTCCCAACCCAAATCCCCACTCAAAATACTCAAAGAAACAACAAAACTATATGTATATATAATTTTTTAAAAAAATGAACAAATCAGAGTGTCTAATCCCATCCCCCTAATCTAAGGGGCTGTTTAATATTGGGGGGATGGGATTACTACGGGACTTGGCTGTCGGATCCCACCTGTGAAGAGAGCTGCTCGGATCCCAGCCGCAGGCTGGCGACGGCTTTGGCTGCCAAGGGCTTGGCATTTCCAAAGCCCACCTGAAAGGAAGCGAATGGGAAAAGATCATGAGAAACTATCGTCTCTCACCAGTATGTGCTGTATGTGCATGTATGTGCCTATAATTATATATATTATATATCTGTGCATGTGTGTGATATAATGCATAGGTACTATGAATGTATACATGACATTCTTCATAGCATAAATAATATTAATACAGCATATGGCACCATACATCGTTGCATCAACGTTACAATATGTTATGCCTTCGTTCTACAATGGGCATGTGCCCGAGCTCCAGGCCGAGTACAACACGATCTCCCCAATCAAGGCGTAGTCTGGCACCATCATCGCCTTGGAGTCGCACAAGCAGCCGCGCTGCTTGTACGCCGCAGATCCGAAAGGTGCAAGCTGCTCAGGTGCCGGCACATGGTCGAAACAGGGCCTGTCACACGGCTAGGCAGGTTTTTCAGGTCGAATCTCTATTCTTTGATTATATTACCCTCTGGTAATTTAACATAGCTATGGAAAATCACCATTTTTAATGGGAAAATCCACTATTTCTATGGTCATGTTCAATAGCTATGTTAGTCATAACCAGAGGGTATATCCCATTAAAACCACCATTTTTGTTGGTTAAACCCCATTAAACCACCATTAAACCACCATTTCTGACCCAAAAAATAGTTTCAAAAGGGCACCTTTCCAACCTTCGTAGGTGCCAGGCGCCTTCAAGTTGTCCGGCAGCTCGGACCTTCCAGCGTAGCCGGGATTCCTTGGGAATTCGGGGCATCAAAGCTGCAAAATGCGGGAGATATCCCAAGTATGCTGGAGATATCCATAAATAAGTATCCATCATGTTGCAATCATATTCTGTTATCTCCTATTTATGGAGAGGGAAATCATGGAAATCATGATGGAAACATATGGAAATACAACATGTTTTCAAAATGCTTGCTGTAAATCATCGGGCATATGGGATTGAGTGAGGTTCCAAATTGAGCCAACCCCGATGATTTGTTCCTGAGAACGGCTGCGGCCGTTCTTACCCAACACGGCTGGGGGTCGGGCATCGTGATGTTCACAGCGCAGGTTGGAATCAACTCCAGTTCGGTCTCTTCAAAGATGAAGCGGCGCTGGCGGGGAATGCAGCAAGCCACATCTTGCCATCTACGGCTGTCTCTTTCTGGGCGATCTCTGAAAATGGGATCGGATACCCTTCCCAAATTGCTCAGTTTTCATGTATTTTCTAAGTATATGATGGGGAATGAGGATGACCGTGCCTTCTTCATCCTGATCGCCTCTTGAATGCATGCGACCTGGCCGGAGATGAATTGAAGCAGTGCTTTAACTGGTGATTTAACTGGAAATGGCATATGCATGGCATATTAAAGAGAGAGAAAGAGAGAGACACAGAGAGAGAGAGAGAGAGTTTGGTATGTATGGCATGAATGGTTGGTATTGTATGGATGGATGGTATGGTACGTAAGTCTGTTGGGTATGGTGTGTTTGATATGACAGTATGTATGGTCTGTATGGTATGTATGGTTACTATGATGGGTAGGGAATGTTTGCTATGTAAGGTAGGTATGGTATGTATGGTATGTATGGCATGTATGTTTGGTATTGTATGTATGGTAGGTGTGGTAATTATGTTTCATATGTTTGGTATGTGTGGTATGTATGATATGTACACTAACAATTGCATAGCGTAATCACTCGGCCATCCCAGCATCTATTTCTGATCCGGTCGCTTTGCCCCAAGGTGGAAAGAGGCCACCGGAGCAGAAATTTCAGACGATGATTATAGCAGTGAAGTTGCACTACCAGTGGCATAGCGTAATTACGCGGTTGCATAGCACATGTATATATGACTATAGGTAGCACGTAGGTACTTTGAGGGAGTATGTGTGCTACGTAGGTCGTCTAAAAGGTAGCATGTACCTAGTAAATGCGAGGCTGGTAGTCAGAAATG
>Ga0126342_10006550_pt1 | contig 20681 bp, 19 predicted proteins | sample Cyp1metagenome_FD_92528 | JGI IMG/M metagenome (GOLD analysis project Ga0126342, IMG submission 92528) | Coral microbial communities from Lord Howe Island, Old Settlement Bay, Australia - Cyphastrea 1 metagenome | ecosystem: Host-associated > Invertebrates > Cnidaria > Coral ...
AGAGAGGAGACCTCAAGCACCTTTCGGTCCATCAGTGGATTCGCTTTGCCATCCCTGATTCACAACAACCAACCTCTCCTATAGGTTTCCTATTTTTGAAACTTCCGCCACCGCCTTGTGCGGCACTACTGGTAGTACTAGTAGTGTAGTGTAGTGGTAGTGGTAGTTGTAGTTGTAGTATGTTGTAGTTGTAGCTGCCTATCTATCTACCTGTCTATCTGCAATCTGCAAGCTTGAAAACGAAGCAATTCTGCGAGACATCCTCAACTTTTGAACTTGATAACGTCTAAAAGGAAGCAATTCTGCGAGACCTCCTCAATTTTTGAAGTTGGCAACATCAAAAACGAAGCAATTCCGCGAGACTTCCTCAATTTTTGAACTTGACAACATCAAAAACGAAGCAATTGTGCCAAACTTCCTCATAAGTTGACAACATCGAAACGAAGCAATTCTGCGAGACTTCCTTCAAAAATGGAAAGTTGAGTGCAGAGCTGACGGCCTCGTACCAATGCGTTTTGCGATTTTTCCATTCCATCTGTCTAAACTACTGCGCCTGCCACGAAAAAGTGATGCCTGGTCATACGAAGTGCTGCACCTGTCACGCAAAATCATCTCAGCAAACCTGAAGATCTGATGCTCCAAAATGCAACACCTCTCAGGAAATCAGCGCCCGGACCTCCTAACAGCTCTGATGAACATGTCTCTTGTACTGCGCCTGCCATGGAAAATGCATCTTTGCAGATCCTCTTCAGATGTCCTGTACATGACCTCTCCAGTACCTCTTCGGTACCCCGCTCGTGGTGGCCTCCACACGCTAGCTATGTGGCTTTCAAATATTGCCATTGCCAAAAAAATCAAACTTGGAAGTAACATTCGACCAGAAAAAAAACGGCAGGCGCAAAAAAAAAACAACTTGGGGGGCGGCCACTCTGGGTGACGATCCGCCACCGGTCGCAACACATGCCTCCTGAAAACAACGCTTTGACAAGAACCCCTCTCAGCAAGCACATGCACATCAATGGAGTCATAGGTCACCAGGCACTCGTACTTGCACTCGTACTTGTGGTTCTGGCCCTACTCATGACGGCCATGCGGCGATGCAAGGCACACAGCTATTGCTCGCAAAAAAGCCAAGTAGGGTCAGTCTTAAGCAAAAATGTCAATGCTATAGTCAAATCAATTTGAATGGAAGCAAATCAGTTGCAAGGCGAGGCAGGCACTGAACAATGAGTGCGTTGGCCGACTACTTTGTCAGTGCCCACCGTCGTGAGCGGGCGCTGTGGAGCGAGAATCTATGTGCTACAACATCACCAAATCCTTTGGCAGTGGGAAAGTGATGCGACGGAAACTGCGCTCTACCAATAAATGAATGGTCCACAGTGCCTGCTCATGATGGTGGACTCCATGGGAGCTCATTGAAAACGAAAAGTTTTCCAGAGCCGGCGCGCAAAACATTCACAAATCATTTCAAGCAAGCGGCAGCGAGAAGCAGCATTGCGCGACCTACAGGTGCTGGGGTGCAGGAGGCCAGGACGCCTTTGAGGCAACTTGGCGACAAGAGCGACAATGATATTCCGAAAAATCCTTTACAGGCAGATCTCTGTGGGGATCAGCAACCGAAGATCCCCTGCACGAGACAGGCACAAAATCTCCTCATTTTGCTTCATCTCTGGTAATGTATCCTCCTAACTTGCAGAACCAGCATCTGTGACAAGAAGGACATTGGATTTGATGTTGGCAGCTCGGTGCGCCAACACACATGCATGAACATGGAAACCTTGGTTCTGCTTGGGGAACCCCTTGAGCTGTTCCGCATAGGGGTCGGGAATTTCATACTCCTGGGTTGGTAGCCACCGGTGATGGAAGGCTTCCTCCAAACATTCTTTCAAAGACCTTTTTCTTTTTCTTGCAATGCATACCATCTGAACGATCTGCGTCCCACTGAGCTGGGTTTGCATCTTCGACTGTCCTTTTGCTACCACGCCTCCTCATCTCCATCTCGTACTTGACCGTGTCGCTGCTGTCCTTCGCCAAGCAGTGAACCATTTTCAAAGCGGCAGCCTTTGCAATAGCTTGCTGGAAGGAAAGAAAAACTTTGCGAGGCTCTGCTGGGACCGTCTTGGCTGCAAGCCACGAGCAATGATCGCTGGCCGGATGCTGGCAAGCCTAGGGTTTCAAAGCTGTAAGGCAAGAACTCAACGCAGATGTAGCTTGACTTCATGTTGGTGAGAACGACTTCCTCACAGCGCTTTGTATGCGAACTTTCGTTTGCGGGCAGAAATCAGCTTTGGATCTTGGTCCTGAATCGGCCCACGCTCAGAGAGGCTTGGAACATGTGATTGATGGAATAGGTCAAGGAGTTGTAGGTTGTGGGTCTACAGGATACAGTACAGGTTTGGATCTTACTTGTTTAAAATTTGAAGTTTCCCCTTGGGCACACACGGATTAAAGAAAGTATTTTAGAACAAGGCTCGCCAGTGCCCAAGTCTTTAGCGCCAGAACCAGTAGACCAGAACCAGGAAATCATGACAGCAAAGGGTTCTTGAGCGCCGGAACAGTAGACCGGAACCCCGGAAATCATGATGGCAGAGGGTCTCTTTAGCGCCGGAGCCAATAGACCGGAACCAGCTAATCATGATGGCAAAAGGTCTCTTAACTGCCGGAACCAGTAGACCGGAACCAGCAAATCATGATGGCAAAGCGCCTCTTTAGTGCGGAAACCAGTAGACCGGAACCAGGAAATCATGACAGCAAAGGGTATCTTGAGCGCCCGAACCAGTAGACGGGAACCCAACAAATCATGATGGCAAAGGATATCTTTAGAACGGAACCAGTAGACCGGAACCCGGGAAATCATGGCAAAGGATCTGTTTAGCGCCGGAACCGGTACCGGAACCAGCAAAACGGGTCTCTTTAGCGCCGGAACCAGTAGACCGGAACCCAGGAAATCATGATGGCAAAGGGTCTCTTAAGCACCGGAACCTTTTAGCGCCAAAACCAGTAGACCGGAAACCAAGAAATCATGACAGCAAAGGGTATCTATCTTGAGCGCCAGAACCAGTAGACCGGAACACAGGAAATCATGATGGCAAAACGTCTCTGTAGTGCCGGAACCAGTAGACCGGAACGCAGGAAATCATGATGGGAAAGGATCTCTTTGGCGGCGGAACCTGTACTGGAACGCTAAAAATCATCATGGAAAAGGGTGTCTTTAGCGCCAGAACCAGCACCGGGTCTCTTGACCGGAACTAGGAAATCATGACAGCAAAGGAAATCTTGAGCGCCGGAACCAGTAGACCAGTAAGTGCCGGAACCAGTAGACTGGAACCAGCAAATCATGATGGCAAAGGGTCTCTTTAGCGCCGGAACCAGTAGACCGGAACCAACAAATCATGATGGCAAAGGGTCTCTTGGGCCCCGGACCAGTAGACCGGAACCAACAAATCATGATGGCAGAGGGTCTCTTTAGCGCCGGAATCAGTAGACCCGAACCCAGGAAATCATGGCAAAGGATCTCTTAAGCGCCGGAACCAGTAGACCGGAACCCACGAAATCATGATGGCAACGGCAAAAAGTTTCTTTAGCGCCGGAACCAGTAGACCGGAACCCGGGAAATCATAATGGCAAAGGGTCTCTTAAGTGCCGGAACCAGTAGACCGGAACCAGGAAATCATGACAGCCAAGGGTATCTTGAGCGCCTGAACCAGTAGACCGGACCCCAGGAAATCATGATGGCAAAGGATCTGTCTAGCGCCGAAAGGGTACCGGAACCAGCAAATACGGGTCTCTTTAGCGCCGGAACCAGTAGACCGGAACCTAGGAAATCATGATGGCAGAGGGTCTCTTTAGCGCCGGAACCAGTAGACCGAAACCCAGGAAATCATGATGGCAAAGGCTCTCTTTAGCACCACAATAGACCGGAACCCAGCAAATCATGATGGCAAAGGGTCTCTTTAGGGCCGGAACCTGTGGACGGGAACCCGGGAAATCATGATGGCAAAGGGTCACTTTAGCGCCGGAAATTTAGCGCCAGTAGACCGGAACCCAGGAAATCATGATGGCAATGACAAAGGGTTTCTTTAGCGCGGGAACCAGCAAATCATGATGGCAAGCGCCGGAACCAGTAGACCGGCACCCAGGAAATCATGATGGCAAAGGGTCATTTAGCACCGAAACCTGTGGACCGGAACCCAGGAAATCATGATGGCAAAGGGTCTCTTTAGCGCCGGAACCTCTATCACACAGGATCTGAATCATGATGGCAAAAAGCGGTTTCTAGCAAGAATTTAGAACCCCATTCAGCTCGAGAGCTGTTTGGAGAATTAGGGGGATTGCAGCATCAGTGTTCTCGTACGTGCATATTTTGTTTCTTTCTTTTTGGGCTTTTCTATCCCTTTTCTTTTCACTCTTTTTCCTTCAACTTACGCTGACTTTGCCCAGGGACGGTCGGTCTTTGCTATATAACTTACATATACATATAGGGACCATCACCATGTGGGGGGGAGGGGATGATATAAATATACACATAATCACATATACAATGTACATGTACGCAAGAACACATGTGCATGCACACAAGTACACATGTACACATGTACACATTGACACATGTACACATATTCATGTACATACATATGCATTTTTTTGCTCGGCCTTTTGAGTCTGTGCTCGCGGCGGGCATGCAGTCTACCGCCCGTGTCATACGGGCTGGTAGTCGGGCCGCATGGTCTTGCCGCCTTCCACGCTGGCAGACATGCTGTGCTGGCTAATTCGGTGGAAACTGGAGTTCACCAGTCAAATCGAGGCTTCGCAAGCGAATCTGGATTCTTTGCCAGAACGCCAATGCTAGGCTATGGCTCATACCCTCAGGGCACTCCTTCGCCTGAGCAGCGCGGTTGGCACCAGATTGGTTGCGTCCTATCAGCTGCACGGTGGGCTTGGTCAGCTCGTGCTGCTCGTTCTCAATGAAGACCGTAGGAATGGGTGCGTGCGAGTACAGCAATGTTGTTGGCTTGATACCTGCAGCACCATGTTTCCATTGCTGGAAGGTGTATCGCCTAAAAAGGCTGGCCCTTGCTGGTGAGCATCTTGATGATACCTGTCCTCCACACAGAGGGCCGTTCTGCTTGCAATGGGGGTGCGGGGTGTTCCAACGCGGTCGCGCCACCCAAGACTGCGATTGGCACACATAGCTGGAGCCCTTGCAGGAGAAAGGCATTTCCCGCTGCGGTCTGCTGAAGTTCGCGTCGGCTGAGTCCAAGAAGGCCCAACGTTCATGGTCGCCACGTAGAGGGCGAGGTCCAGGAAGAGGACGTCCCTCAGCATCATCTTGAATCTCAAACCTCGCGCTGCTCCAAGTTTCAGAGGAATGCCAAGATCTGCCCTCTTCTAGCGATTTGTAGAAGAAACTGACAAAGCCGATCGGAGTGAACGTTCATCTCCTCCTTAATGGCTGTGTCAATGGACAGCACCATCACAGCGCCAGAAATGGCACTAAAATCCTCCTCAATGAGCTTCTGCATGTGGAAGTGGAAGTCCCCCACCCTGCGCCTCCCTGAATAGAGGTGGATGACGTAGAACGGATGACGTATTTATACATATATTTATTTATTTATTTATTTGTTTATTTATTTATTTGTGTATTTCTTTATTTATTTATTTATTCATTCATTCATTGATTTCATTTCATTTGTTTATGTATTTATTTATTGATTGATTTATTTATTTATTTATATACACATACACATACACATACACATACGTATGCATCTGCATTTACGTATATATCGACGTATACATTTACGTACACAGAAGAACATGCAACATAATGTATCATGCATTTCATAATATTGCATACAACCTATAACATGTGGCATAGGACAGCCATATGCATGTACATACACACGTGTCATTTCATATTAACTACATATTACATCTCACATGTTACATATTACGTATTGCATAGTCACATAGTGCACATTTCATATTGCAGATTATTAAATGATATTATCATATTACATAACATTACAGATTGAAAGTTACATATGCATATTGCATGTTACCCATACAATATATATATATACATATTACATGTTACCTACATACATTAACATGTTACATACACTCATATAACTCATATACATATATGTATATACATGTATGTGCATATCTTTTGTCCTTGCATCCATGTATGCGAGGAAGGACGTATGTATCTATGTGTACATATACATATGTGTGTGTGCGTCCCATTACTTGTAATTATACCCAGTATGTATATATGTATATACATACATATTTACATTCTACCAAAAGCACTTGTTACGACTTAAAAGAAGTCAAGGCTGAAGGAATTAAGCTCGCATGATCCGGACAGCTGACGATGTCTCTCCCTCGAATGGTCTTCGATCCATCTGAGTATCCCGAGCTCTGCAGGCATGGCAAAACTCGTGGAAGCCGAGCCGACCAGAGTTGTCCTCAGTGACTCAGTGGTTTGCGAGAACGCTGTGGATTGACAGTAGACTATAGTCGTGACTATAGTACATTCGAAGTTTAGGTGTGTGTGTGTGTCAGATTGATGCAATTATCCACGCGAAAAAAAGAGAACCAAACATTTCATCTGCACAGGCTATATCATATCTATAGGAAGGCATGAAAAACTCGTTTAAGCCTGAGACATATTCATCTAAAATTAAATTACTCATAATGTGTCATGAATAAGACATAATCATGTTGAACCATTGTAGACTCTCTTATCAGAACATGCCAACGAGGGTGCGCCTTACAGTATACTTCGTGACTGCTGCGGCCAGCTGCACAGCACCAGGAACCCAGCAGAGTCAATTGCTCGCCATCCCTTGAGGATGCTCCTGAGATGCGACACTTCCGCAACTTCGATGCGTTCTGAACATTGTGAGAGAAGACATTCAGAGACATTGAGAGACCTCTTTTTTTGGTTTTTCTTTCGGAGTGTGAAGAAAGATCTGAATTGAATTTCTGAACAAGCGCCACTCTCTAAACAGCTGGTCCAAGTGCATCGCCCAAATTTCTTCTGCAAGAATGTTCTGAAGCCATCTTTGCCCTGAAACAAAATGAAATCAGTGAAAACTAGTGAGATCAAAGTCTTAAAATGATTTGAATCCGCTGCTGTGAATAATCCTCCGGTTTTGACCAGGAAGGGGCAAAAGGTTGCAAATTTCACCAATGACAATTCTTGTTGTAGGAAAAGGCACTGAAATCTATATAAAGCCCTACATCTGAGTTTCAACTGTCACGTCTTTCAAGCCATATCATATCTCCATCTGATATCTCCACTGCACCGACAGGGAGGTGTTCAATATGAATCTCACTCGCTCCAAGGTGGATGACATCTGCTGGCACACACTTGAAGTCTCAAAACTGAACAACGCCAAAATCAAATTTGTCCCAAAGCCTTTATGAGTAGCGGTTCAATTATTCCTCTTTTGTTTGAAGAGTTTTGATGGAAAGTTACATGATGTATCGTGGTGATAACGGAGGTTGGAGTGCTTGGGAATGTGGAACACCGCAACCACAACCTCAGAGTGTGTTTGGAATGTCCGGGAATCAAAGAGGTTTTTGAGGAGAAATTGATTGTCATTTTGAAAGTCAATGCCAAAATCATTGATTCATGTTACTGTACTGTATTACCTTTGCTGTTCCCTGATTCAATTCTTTCCAAACTCATTACAGTGAAATTGCAATAAAACATAATCTCGCAGCCAACAATATCCGTATCCTCTTCGGACTAGCCCTATTAACATGCCAATCACCCAGGAAAAACAAAAACGAAACTAGCTTTTGGGACTGGAATATCACCATGGACAGCGTTTACACATGAACATCCTGTTTAACAGTTTAACACATCATATGTTGTCCTGCTGTTTGACTTTCTAAACATGACTGACAAAGGTAAATGCAAACCGGTACACATGTGTCACATATGTGCTTCCCTCAGGTGATATTCATAGAAATGAATGATGAAGAAGGGACAAACGAGCCATGTCTAAGCTTTTAGAATTTGATGTAGCCGCTTCAAGATCTTCCCTTGCAACAAAGTTTGATTGACAAGGCTGTTATCTCTTTCACGGCTAAGGTATCAGGTTGACACGCGTCCTTGAAGACCCCGTGTAGTTTGCAAAAAAAAAGGACAATTTCTGATTTGTCTGCTGCAACCACACATCCAACGGCAAATATGCTCAAAGAGAACTTCTAACACATGCAAGAAAAAACCATTGAGACAGGTGCAAGCACAACTCGCGGAAGAGACACTCTTGGAAACATGTTCGTTCTCAGTGAAAGGCGCAAACTCACAAGACTCCCATGAGTGCAGCGGAGCCTTTGCACCCAAAAACTCGATATCGTCAGCATCCCGACTGCGCTGGAGATACTCCCGCTGCACAATCGACCTGAACAGTATCAAATTCGCAACTTACTGCAGTTACTTAGTTTCGTTCTGCAAAAGCTTTCCCAATAGACCCAAGCATGTAATAAACTAGAATTCAGAGGAAAAAAAAGTGCTGCTCGCATCATTCACATTTTTGTGAAACTGGACGTTTCAGGCACAACCTGGTTGGAATGGAAAAAGATTAAAAAATATTTAAAAAGATGAAAAAAAAAAGATGAAAAAGATGAAAAAGATTCTGGAGTATGCGCCGCCAACCTCTGCCGGCGTGTCTGCAAGCCAGAGTGTTGCAGCTGTCTAGCCAAGAACTTTTCCTCCTGCAGAGGTCATAAATTTGGAGTGCCAACCTCCACAAAATGCAACCTGCTTTTTCACCGATGCTCTTGAGATTGAAAACTCCAGAACACTAAAATACATGCTACTGATATGTGCTCCTCTTGCTCTCGCCGCAAAATACGCTGGCCCTGTACCACACAATAGCGTCACACACTTCATGGCTGAAAAATGAGATGTCAAGAGACGAGCAAGCTTTTGACATGCTTCTGACATACACCAGCAAAAAGAACGAATAGTAAAGGGAGTTTGGAATACTGTTTGAGTCATCTTCACATAAAGTGCCACCTCATTGAAATACCGCAATACCGCAGTTTGTACATTGCAACCCTCAACCCCTGCACTCCTGCACACCTCCAAACCTCTAACAACCTTCAAGAGAAACGTTCTAGAGAGCTCTGTGCTTTTTAAATGAAACAAACATGAAAGTCGTCTATAGATGTCCATAGTATTTTCTATTGTCTTTCCGTATTGAGAACTGACATGTTTTAACCTTTGTCATCATTTGTCAGTCTTGTCTGGACGGGTGCCTTGGTCTCTGCGCTTGGCAGTTGAGGACAACTTGAAGCCTCAATCTCATTCGCATATTTCGCATGGATTTGGATCTGCGATGTGCAGCCAGCTTTCCAATCTTTCCATTCTATTGATGTTCATGCTATTTCCACAGATGCGTCTGGGGCTGTCTGCCAATTTCCCCTTCTGCTTCTGGAGGGTCTGGTTGACCTTCAATTCAAAGCCACAAGCAGGTAGTCTGGACATGTAACTGTGTAGGCACTGGCAGATCTGGCAGAGGCAGTGCAGACACGCCTGTGGTAGCAGAGGTGCAGCAAGTGGCGGGCAAGAACTAGATGCTCTGCTGCGCCTTGAGGTCACAGCAAAATCAGTCAGCTGTTAAGTAAGGAGATCAAGAGATGTCGAGAGAATTCAGGAGATCAAACTTAAACAAGTGAACAAGAAATATAGAAATATTGAAATATAGGAATATAGAAATACAGAAATATATATATATATATTATTATATTATATATATACACATATCGTATCTATATTACATTATATAATACGTCTTCAAAAAAACAAAAGTCAGTTGTCGAGTGGGCCACCGAGGTGGAGTCTTGGTCATGCTTGGCCATGCTTCATTTGACTATTTGAAGCTATTGGTCTATTTGATTCTTCTCCAAGGTTTGAGAGCTGAGGCCGTGGCACAATGCTGGGGAACTCTGGAGAGGTAGGCCGAGAGATCACAGGCAAATCAGTCTTGGCCAGGCAGGAAGAGCTTTTTCACATTCGATTCGGAAACAGTTGCCATATGTTTTTGCAATATCTTGCCATGCTTCATGTCGACATCAAACACTGATTCGCAAGAATCAGAAAGAAAAGAACTATAGGGCAGCTTGCTGAAGGTATCATTGTCTGCGTACCTCTCATGTTGTATGCTTGGCTGCTCCAAATTCCAAACACATCAAGTCCGTGTGGCTATACTCTGACAATCTCTGACAGCGAGGTTCTCTAACAGTCTGAGCGAGGCGACTGACATCAGTATGTAGACAGGATGGCCCAAACGCCCTCTGCAATGCACACGTTTGGAACTCCCTTCACACATCCTTCTGAAGGAGGTTGCGTCGCGGTTGCGTCACCAACTTGGGTTTTGGACAGCGATTTTCTTGGTTTCAGGTTCTCAAGATCTTGCCATCCAAGAGAGAAGGCAACAAACCTGCCTTTGATATCAGCTCATTGGACAAATGCCTGGGCAAGTGCCAATCAGATTGCGCATGTTTGCAAAGGAATCCACAGTTGGTTTTTGGTAAGCTGCAATTCCTCTTGATTCAACTGCAGTAGAGGCGCGTAAGGTTGCGAGATCCAGTAGGTCTTGGGATCATGCGAATGCACACTCTGCAAGAACACTTTCATGAGATTATAGAGCTTGAAGAGATCATGTTGATTCTTCATTTCTTTGCGATGTCGGTCTGGATGTTGAAAGACACAAGGCAGCCACATATGGCTGAATGTACTGGTTTCTGCCCAATGCTTGGAAGCTATGAAAAGCTAGGGACCCTTTCTGGAGCCAAAGGTGGCGCCAAAGAAGTGCTGATTTGAAGCGTCTTGCAGTCAATGACTCACTGACTCCCTTACGATCAAACCCACTGCTCAATCGACCCAAACGACTAGGAGATGAAGATGTATCGGATGTAGATTGGAGATATGGATGGGTAATGCCACAACGGGCAAATCAAAACGCAACTCACACCAGCGAAGCCCAGAGGGGATGGGTCCACCCTCTGATGGAATGCAGCCTGCAGTGCAAGGCAGGAAATCCTGTCTTTGATGGACTCCAAACAAAACATTGTAATTACTGGGTCATTGTACTGAATTCTTGCTGCATACTGATCTGCTTGTTGGGTCTGCAGTACCTAGCGCATCGGGTATACTACTGCAACAGTATATCCAAATGAGATCATTTGATTGATTGACCATCAATGCTATATGATCAATTGTATATTTGACATTTAAAGACAATATGAAGTACAGCAACCTGTCTGAGATCCCATGCCCAGTATGCATCCGGACAAACGCGGAAGTCTCCGGACATGTGGCCTTGCCCGCTGGTTGCTGTGGTGGAGCATGAGCTGATACTTCCCGTCATTCCTAACCCCGGAAATTCAAAAATCTTATATATAGTCTTCTTTCAAAATGGATCAGCAAACTGTCCAAACCTGGAGAGGCCAAATTCTCATGTGATTCATGCGTATTGTCCATTGAAATCTCTTAGAAGTTTGTTAATTTGGGATGCTCTAGCGAGAGAATGCGAGGGCAGCAAAAGCTATGCAGCACCAAAAGAGCTGCGGAGCAGAACACAGGGGCATGACTTGCGTCTCACATTGGAACTCCCCAGCGTTCGCATCCTATTGACCACAGCATCTCCATAGATCTACATCCCCTCTTCAAGGTTTGCAAGTAAAGCATTGCAACATCAAAAATAATGTAGGCCCTAAATGACTCAACTGCTTTGCCATCAAATGCTGAACAGGCGTAGAACCCGGCAATGGTTTTGCAGGGGATGGGGTGGTTGACTTGCACACACCAATATGTTGCGGTAAAGACTGGGATGTGGGGGGAGATCACAAAGCACATTCTGATTCCGACGCGTCAGAACGCTCAAAAGGCAACAACCAAATCATTCACTAGTCAATCAAACTCTGCTTTCGTCACCAAAACAGGAACCACATTCAAATATATTCAGAGTAACACCTGCAATTTGATTCTTCTTGCAACAAATGGCATTGGTTGGAGCAGCTACTTGTTGCAATACACATGGCAATTTATACTGTATTGCTTAGGATTTGAGTTGGATCTTCATCTCTTGACAAAATGATCTGATGAAGTTTTTGGTCCGCTCATCAATCCCACATGGACCGAAATCATAAATCTTGTGACTGTTGACTCATACTCGAATCATCTCAAATTCATCTGCAGCAGCTCTTCGGGTGACACTGCGTCAGTCTGCAACAGCAAAACCCGCCTTCAGCTGGGAGACTTTCGGGAGTAGATTCAACGTGGCCCTCAGTCAAGAAAATGGTGGAAATAGTCGGAAAGACATGTGTAACCCACATATCTAATGTAAGACGTGCCTATTTATATATACCTGTAGATGTATATATTCACTTATTTTATATATATATATATATCCGCCGACCCCAGCAAGGGGGAGCGCGCCAGGGAATGGGAGTGTCCGACTTCAACTACGATAACGGGCCGACAGTAAAAGCAGCACCAGCAACAGGAGCGGCAGCAGCAACAGCAGGTCCAGCGGAGTCCAGGTCCAGCAAGTCCAGCAAGTCTAAGGTGTAAGTTGAAGAGCTCACTGCCGTGGTGTTTCAGGGCGGGTCCAGCGTCTTGGCTCAGAAGGTGGACGTGCTTCGAATGCAAAGTGCTCTCAATGCAATTCTGGATTCGTCCTTCGATGGCATGGTGTTTTGCTGTCGGCAGGCGCTTTTGGTGCTGAGGCGGTCCAGAAGTAGCAGCATTTTTGGCGGGTTGATCGCAAAAAATGCTAGTATTTACATGGCTTTTGCAATTTCAAGAAAACGTGGAAAGCACGAAACACTATAAATAGCGGTGTTTTGGCCACTTTTGGACGCCGAAACGCTGGTATTTACGCAGTTTTTTGCCCGTGACGCCGCCAAACCCCTGTAAATTACATCAATTGTTGCACTTGTTGTTTTTTGTCTTGATGAACGCAAAAAACGCTGGTATTTACGCATTAAAAAAACAAGATCGTGACGTGAACGAAACCCTGTAAATAACAGTATTTTAGCCACTTTCGAGGACTAAAACTATGGTATTTACGCGGGTTCTTGCCATCTGACAGCGCAAAATGCTGTAAATTACACACTTTGTGCTCTGTTTATTATGTTCAATTTTTAAACGCGCGATGCTCTCACATGTTCTTGTCATTCTTCCACAAGAAACAACATTGCAGATTGAAACTGGACCACAGCGTGACCCGAAAGAAAGCTGGAGGGAGGAGACGCACAGAAGCTTTTACACACACAGGGACTTTTACGCAGAGAAGTCTTTACACAAAGGAGCTTTTGTACACAAACGTCTAGGAGCTTTTACACACAGAAGCTTTTGCACGAAGAAGTCTTTACACAGAGGGGTTTTTTACACCCAGACGCGTTTGCACACAGAAGCTTTTACACAGAGAAGCCTTTACACAGAGGAGCTTTTACACACAAAAGCGCTTACACACAGCAAGCTTTTGCACACAAACGGCTTGGAGTTTTTACACAAAAATTCTTTACACAGAGAGCTTTAACAGACAGCCGCGTTTACACACAGAAACTTTTACACAGAGGTTTTTACACACGGAAACTTTTACACAGAGAGAAATCTTTACACAAACGTGCTTTCACACAGAGAAGCTTTCACATACAGGAGGAAGTTTTTACACAAAGAAGTCTTTACACAGAGAAACTTTTACACACAAAAGCTTTTACACAGAGAAGTCTCTGCACAGAGGCGCCTTTACACGAAGTAACAAGTTGAAATTGGCAGCCGTTCTTTAGGAAGACCCGCTTTCGGGAACTCACTTGCTCCCAAAAAAAAAAAACAAATATGTTCCAAAAAACCTAAGGAATATATTTCTGAAGCAGGTCCTCATTCAGTAGCTTTCAAGCCCACACTGTGATGAAATCGAGGGCCGAGTAGTCCGGCGGAGCCGACGATGAGCGTCAGCTCAAATATATATATATATATAGTGCAGAATTATAAATTATATTTCGTCTATATGCAATGCATTGCATATTGTGTATATGCACGTGCGTTTCAGTATGAAGTGTACAAGGTCAAAACGTGTGAAAAAGGCGCAGCTGCTGCACCGGACTGGCACATGACAATCTGCTTTCATGGACGCGCTTAGTGACGCCCTTATGTTTCTTACCTTCCTTGCCATTTCTTGCCTTTTCTTGCCTTCTATCCTGGCACAGAACCTGTTTGCAATTTCACTGTGACAACTGATTTTTACTTTCCTGCAACATAGAAAATGCAGGCCAACGCACAGCTCGGCAAGCAGCGGTCCAACATAGATAAGTTCTCACTAGAAATCCTCTGCGCAGCCCTGCAGCCAGCTTTGGGTGTGAATTTACCGCAGCACTTCGCTTGGGCTTGATATGAATCTGAAAAGATAGACATACTGTGCTTTGGTGGGTTCTGCTCATGAGGTCTGGTTTTGCAGTATTTCTTGGCGACCTTGGCAGAGGCATAGTCATCAACAACCACTGCGCAAGCGTGTGGATGTCTGGAGAACAAGTGCCACATGCTGCCCGACACAGTTGGCTGTAGTGACACACACGTTACATGAAGCACCACTTGCTTTGGTGGAAGGTGCTCACAGAGCATCTTGGTTGCATATAATAATGACTGTCACTGAGACATTGTGCGTTCGCCGTTTTCTGGCCCCACTGCGCCGTTTCCATTGCATACCCGCTTTTGCATGCTCCAACCAAAGGAACAAGCCACGCAGTGCCACGCAGGCGCGCATTTTTGGCCACCAAGAGCCCGACTTATTCAGGGTTGTTTCTTAGGGATCCTTTGAAAACTTTGCCTATCTCTTTTTGCAACAAATATGTTCATTTCTTCTCGGTAGGTCTGTGGATCTCCGTAGTTGCATTTCTTGTACAATGCGTACCGTCCCAGCCACAAGCGCACAGCAAACAAACATATGTGACGATATAGTGGCTGATGTTCTGGACAATATCTTGCAAAATATCTTGCAAACAAAGCATGTTCATGTATTTTCTATGTCTCTCAACATGCAATCTTCGAAGACCCTTTTTGTTCGAAAAACTGTTTGGGCAGATGTCTTTGAGCTAATAATGTGTGGCATGTAGCCATCAAGCACTCTTATATTGTCTGACATTATATCTGAATTATCTTTCAAAAGCAGCCGTCTTGCCAAATCAGCCAATGCATTCGCTTTTAATCAGCTCTTAGCCAGGTAGGAACGGCAAAGGATTCTGTCCAAAAGCACCAAGGCCCTTTCTGACTCCTAAAATCGTAAATGTCCATTTCAATGATTTCAGTGCTGTCCGACTCTGTGCCACTTGCTGGTAACTGAAACGTATCGTCGAAATATTCGCAGCCAGACCTGAACGAGATGCTGTATTGGCACACCAAATAAAGTCGCCGATTGAGAGATGTTGAGTCTTTCATTTTTGATTCAGTACAATAGCTGGAACACCTGAGGTGAATGCGGTGCTAGCTCAAAATCGCGTCGCAAAGTATCTGGCACCTGCAACGTGAGACTCATAGGAGAGGCAAACACAGTGCAGAAGACCCCATCTGCTAGAGATCTTTATAGGAATGGCATCTTGTTCGTAAAATAACTCCGGGTTCCTGACACACAACAAAACATTGTCATGAGTTACTCAGGTTACTCATGACTTGTCACGCCACCTCTGAAGTTGGTCCAGGTGGTCCAGGAGGTCTTGACAAGCACACAACCTCGGACAATTTGTTACATGTCACAACGATCAACGGATCTGAAGATTCAGTGAAGATATGTGAAGATCCACACAAAAACCATCCCGATATATATATATAATATACTAATATATAATATATGTATATGTATATATTATATTATATTATATTATATTATATTATATTATATTATGTTATGTTATATTATGTTATATTATATTATATTATATTATATTATTGTACATATATATATACTGATATTGAATATGACACGAATAATTCACAAATAAACAGGAAAACATACAACGTGTAGACAAAGTGTAGATTATCAACATGCAAAGTCCTGCAGCTTCGGAAACCGCTGGTTACCGTTTTACCCAATGTCCTCCCTTGGAACCTTCAAACCAACAGAGAGAGAAGTGGCATCAGCCTCATCGAGAAAGCGAGTCACTTTGAGTCGCAAAAGTGCAAAAGTCTGCAAAAGAAATAAACATCGACAAATAAACAATCTGAGATTTGCAAATGTGTTCTGAGATATCATTGGAAAACTTCAATGTCCCCTGCCTGCCACCAGTGCACGCTCAAAGACTCAAGAACCTATCGGGCATGTTCGATTTCAACTTCCGACTAGCCGATGAGCTATATATTTGTCTGAGCAGAACTGCAAGAATCATCATTCCAGAAATAGTCTTCTGATCATCTGGTCTATTTTTTTTTCCAAAAAGTCAAGCACTTGCCGTTGAGGTTGCCTGTGTGTTGGGCGCCACCAGGCTACTCGGCGACGGAGTCCTACCACATTCAAGAACCAACGTAAACCACAACACCACCCGTCACCAACACTGGCTTGGCGAGATGTCCGGCTCACCAATTCACCAATTCCTACAAGACACACGGGTACACGCATACATTGCATACCTACCCATCTGCACACTTATATACCTATGCGTACACGTACCTACATACGACATATGAATTACGGACTTACAAACCTTACTTTGACATTTGAATTGTCTATGATGACTACAAAATTTTCACAAAACGAAAAGAATGGAACACTATGGAACACCTGAACATCCGTGCTCGACCGGGAACACTCCTTGGTGCACTGGACGCCTGGCAGAGAGTTTTTCCGAATACAGTAGGTTCAGCCATGGTCCAATCTTCGCAATACGATTGATACAAATTGATACACATCGCTACAAATATTTGCAAAGAGGATAGTTTCATAGTTTGCATGTGTTTTTTTTCCTCTGCAAAAAAAATGGAACCAGTTTCATCAACCTTTCCAATTTTTAGAAATTTGGAACTACAATGTGTGACTGCATCACTGTCTTTCATCCGTTGTTTCATTCCTGTATCACAAACCCGTTCAATTACACATCGAATTTCATTGGGGGGGGGAACTCTAATTCCAAATGTCTGTGCTCTATGAATGCAGAAATGCAAGAAGGGTTTGTAAAATCTGAATCCACTTGACCTTTTGCGACTGACAATCGGAAGGGCACCTCCGTTCCCTGGTCAAACGGATCTGGCAACAGTTGGAGGGTTTCGGAACCTGGATGTGCAGAATGCACTGCATCTTCGTACACCAAACAAACCAAACAAACCATGTGGTGCATTTTTTTCAAGTGGTGTATTTAAAGAAATTGTGTGGTGGCTTTCGGTTTTTCAATTTCCACGTGTCCGGTTTGCACCTTCGCTGGAACTGCAGCAAGACTCCCAATCCTCCATATCTTCACCGTACTCTTCCTGCAATGTCTGTGGACCATGATATCCATCATTTTTGGAACAAAACAAAGCACTGTCTCCGCTATGTTTTAAACCGGCTAATGATATACGGCTATAATGGTTATAATTATATCAATGATTCTGGTTTCAAGTTAAATAATTCTGATGATATGATATATTATACTATCTTTTCAATGGTGGAATCACTGGAATCAAACATTTTTTCCGCGTCCCATTTATTCCATCCGTTCCGTCTCCTCGTAATCGTTCCAATCATCGTAAAATTCTGGTGCCTCTTCACCTTCCTGTGTTTCGACAACAAAATATTTGCTGACTGAAAATACAAATGAATTCACATGCATAATCACGTGCATACAAGTTTTTTTTATAAACAACATCGTTGCCACACATGTTCATCTGCAGCAATTCTAGCCTCAAATTCGAGACCGGATCTGTGGCAGTATTCCTCTTTGACGTCATCTTGGCCATCCTGACACACATGGGTGATTTTTGAATCACCTTCAATCAATTTCACGTTCCGGTCGAATCGGGCTAAAAATTGTGTATGAATTGTTTACCAATTTCCCCTGACCATGGCACATTGGGTCGCATGCACCTCAAGTGAACGCGCGGCAAAGTCAGGAGGCGGCGACATTGCCGCACAAAGGCTTGTCAGTTTGTGTACGGGAGAAAAGTAATATGACTCGAAATTTCATTGCCCAGTTGGCATTCAACGTGCTCTGTGACGACAAAAAATAAAAAATCATTTGTGTAAAAGAAAATGTATATTTTTGGACCAAGATCCAACATAATATGCCTCCTTCGAACCTAAGGACACATAATTGCGGACATGGATTTCATCAAAACAACAAAATTAACCCATCAATGTCCATGAATTTCAACAGTCATCTCATTTTTTTGCGGTGACTTAATTACAAATTTCACACAATTCGAGAAATGTTCCGGCCCGTCGCCGTTCTGCCATTTTCCAACAATGTTTTTGGACATGCCTTCAAACCAACGCATTATCGAATGTTGCACTGAAATTCCTCCAATTTGTGGCAAATATCGGCAAACTATGTGGTGAAATGTCTTCGGTTTTAGATAAAGACAAGGGTTTTGTAAGATTTTCGCGCTGAAATTCAGGTGCAGTGCCGGAATTGTTTTTCCATAGTAACACATAATTCAAACGGCACAACAAAAAAATTGTTGCAGGTCGGTTGCTTGACACAAAACATTAATTTGCCCATGTCGCCATCATGCCGCCCTCAAATTTCCCGGGTTTCTTGCAAATATTGACTTCCCTCGGTGATTGACCAACACGTTTGTGCCGAACTGAAGTGGACGCGTTCAATTTAGCGTTTGGGTCTTGATCGTTTTGAGATCTAATCCATTCGCAAATTTGATTGTTGTCAAACAGCTGGGGCAAAGTACATCCATTGGCTATTCGCCCAATGGGCCTCAACCAAACTGAGGGACCAGCTGGGCACTTTGATTGGGTGACTGTTATGGCACCCCCTGTTTTCTATCATGTTCCTCCATAAAACAACAATTTTCAAAAATGTTTTTTTGATGACCATTGCTTCAAAACCCACAAGCAACATCTTAAATTTGATCTGTTTTTGTTTTATTTGCCAAAGGAAACCGATGGGGAAGTTGACCCATACGCAAACCGCTCTACACTTCACTCAACATTTTACAAAACCAAAATATTGAAAACAACAACAACAACAACACCACCACAGCAACAACAGCAACAACAGAAACAACAGCAACAACGGCAACAACAGCAACAGCAACAGCAACCGCAACAGCAACAGCAGCAGCAACAGCCACAACCACAGCAACAGCAACAGCAACAACAACAAAAACAGCAACAACAACAAAAACAACAGCAGGACAAACAACATCAGCAACAACCGCAACAACAGCAACAGCAACAACAACAGCAACCGCAACCGCAACAGCAGCAGCAACAGCCACAACCACAGCAACAGCAACAGCAACAACAACAAAAACAACAACAACAACAACAACAACGACAACGACAACGACAACGACAACGACAACGACAACAACCACAACAAACAACAACAAACAACAACAAACAACAAACAACAACAAACAACAACAAACAACAACAACAACAACAAACAACAACAACAACAAACAACAACAACAACAACAACGACAACAACAACAACAACAACCAACAACCAACAACCAACAACCAACAACCAACAACCAACAACCAACAACAACAACAACAACAACAAACAACAAACAACAAACAACAAACAACAAACAACAAACAAACAAACAAACAAACAAACAAAACAAACAAACAAACAAACAAAACAACAAACAACAAACAACAAACAATGCGAAGCGTCAAGTTCACTTTCAAGCCCACCAAACAGTGCAGTATCAGTCAGCTTTCAGTTTTCACTCACGCCAGTCTATCAGTCACAGTACAACGTCTCACAGCGTCAGTTGAGTTCCTAGTGCCTTGAGCCAAACCATAGTTTGTTAGTGCAGTAGATTCAGCGTACTGTGCAGTGGAGTGCAGAGTGGCAGTCATATCTAACACTCCCCTTTGGATCAGCAATCCAGTTGAGTGATTGAGGATCCACACTTATTACAGTACGTGCAACTTAAACAGTCCAAGTCTTGAGAAGTATGGACTTCAATACACTTGTGAAAGTCTAAAGTGCTAGTTCCAAGTCTCATGCAGAGACAGTCAACCTAGTCTTCAGCATTCTCAGTTGAGTGCTTACTCCTATTGCTAACAGTCTGAATCCAAAGTCTCTCAGTGTCATCTCAGTCGGCCTTCTTCACAGTGATCACAGTGTCAGTGGATGACAGCCCAAGTCCGCTGATCTGGATGTCAACCTTGAGATCAGTGCCAGTCTCAGTGGTCGGCAAGGCCGCAGTTCCAGAGCCATAGTTGTAGTCCCAGGTGAACTTCTTCAGTTCAGCTGGAGTGCTGGCAAGTCCAGCCTTTTCCATTTGGAACTGAGTCAGTGGCAAGGGCCCAGTCTGGCAGGTCTGACTTGATTCAGTCTCTAAGTCAGTCAATTCGAAGTTCACAGCTCCAGTTGCATTCACATAGGAGTGGCTGAAGTATCCTCGGTTGAATTGCTTCAGTCCAGCAACCTTAGTGCGTTCGAGCCACACAGCAGTGACCCTCAGTGGCTCAGTGGAGTACTTCTGAAAG
>Ga0126342_10006551_pt1 | contig 20679 bp, 28 predicted proteins | sample Cyp1metagenome_FD_92528 | JGI IMG/M metagenome (GOLD analysis project Ga0126342, IMG submission 92528) | Coral microbial communities from Lord Howe Island, Old Settlement Bay, Australia - Cyphastrea 1 metagenome | ecosystem: Host-associated > Invertebrates > Cnidaria > Coral ...
AAGATCTTCAATGAATGTAGAAGTTCAATGGGGGTGGGAGAACTAAACACGTATTGAAGATCTTCAATGAATGTAGAAGTTCAATGGCAGTGGGAGAATTAAGCCCTTATTGAAGATCTTCAATAAATGTAAAGTTTAACGCGGGTGGGACTTTTATATTCCCTAATACGTTTGTTGATCTTCCCAAGACAAGAAGGGTGTGGGCGAAACGGGGTGTTTGCGCGTAAGATTACCCACTTCCCCCTGGTTGGTTGTTTCAACCATCTTGAAAAATATGAAAGTCAATGGCAAGGATGACATCCCATATATTATGGACAACAAAACATATTTGAAACCACCAACCAGCCCCTTGTTTTTCTATCATTTACCCATAATGTGGGTTGCAGAAACCCCACAACTGTGCTTGGTAAATGTTGGTCATTGAACAGGCCATCATGGCGCTACCCCTGTTGATTGGTTGTGGGGGATGATACCTACCTGGTTTCTTGATGCTGGGATAATTAGAGCCCACAACTGGACCCATGTTGAACCCCAAACCCAAAATATGAATATTTAAATCTGTATCCCACACATTGAATATCCCATCAACATCCAGCATATATATATATATATATAACCCACTGTAACTGGTAACTATACCCCAATTGACAAATATTAGCTATAGATATATGAACTTATTTACTGGAGGCGTCCCATTTCTTGGTTAATACATGTTAATACATCCCCACTAATCCCATTGTACTGCAATTTTTGTTGATTAAATAAACATCGTCATTTTTGTTGTTTATATATATATATCCCCTTATTGGGGAAACCATTAAATTACCAAGGTCCTTTCTGCGTGGTTTTAGCATGACTATTGGGTTTACATGGGTTTACCTCATTTTCTTGGATCTGCTTAAGGATTCTTAAGGCCACCCCCTATGGATCCAAACACCTCCTGAGAAAGAACTTCACCTCCCAAATCCTATCAAATATTCTCAAATCATACCCCAGATGCTCCATGTATGGACTATCTACCAACATTTGCCCTAAAAATCACCCAAATGTAGGTAAATATATCATACATGGAGCATCTGGGTACCCCACAGATTTCCTAAGGCACTTGGATCCGAAAACAATCAACGGAACTTTCTTCGCAGCGCCTGCGGAGCTGACGACTGTGGCGGCCACCACTGCAGCCAGAGCTTCAGAGACCACATGGCCCAACTGGCGGCACGCCAGCATCAGCTCCTGCGCGGCTGGGGCACATTTTTTGGGCCCTGGGATTGGTTGGTTAACTGGCGGAAAGTGGCTCAAAGGATCAGAAACTATCACCAAATTTCTCAACCAGTTACATAAGTACTTGGAAGTGTAGTTCCAGTTGTAAATGGATAGATTTCACCATAGTTTTTTTTCGGGCCCCATGTCTCAACTTATGGTGAGCGTTCACGGAGATTGAACGGTTGATTCCGATGTTTTTTTGGGGATGTAACATGGTTTATTAAAAAAAAAAACATGGTTTAAGGAGCACAAAATTGGATTTGACTGATAAGCATGACGATTTAACTGAGAAGAATTGTAAAAACTGTTGGTTGCAGCAGCCAGAAACATGTTTTCACTATGTGTGCGTATTATTGATACACAAAACAAGTAATCACTTTGGGTTTATCACTTTGCACATCGGCGTTCTGCATTGCAAGGCTCCGATGGATGGATTTCACTAGTCCTGTGGCTGTCATCAATGAACAAGGACGCAAATTCGGACAACTACAATGTCTGAAATGTGAATGTAATCAACATAATGAGGGAATGTGAGGGGATTCGACATTCGACCAGCAATATGTTAGGACATGTTAGGACTATTAGGAGTCCACGAAACTGGGAATGGATGATGATGATGATGATGATGATGATAATTATGATTTTACTTTGCAATTTTTGCACACTCTGCGGACACGAAAATATTCAACATGGTACATGAACTATATAATTATTCCCCCATTCGAAGTAAATCGAAACAATCTAGACTAATTACAGTTCAAATCCGTTCACCTAGGTTTACTCAGTGACGTAGATGCTCGTGATGATGCAAGAGGATGGTTTGCAGCACAATGGCAGCAAGAATGATATGTTAATTCCCAATTGTTGCGTGGAAAATGTGGACACCGCACGACAGTTTTTACTGCAAACACCCGTCTAACTCAGAATTTGAAACCAAAGAACTCACTTACCCAGCAACTTCCTGAACTAGAAGTTGACTTTCTTACCCAATTTCTGTCCAAAAAACCCACTGAAATTCAACCCATCCAGTCATCGGTTTCTCCGCACCTTGCTGATGGTGATAATGCTAATCGCCACCATGATTTCACACCCGCTGTCTGCCTGGATGACAAAAATAACCAAGCACAAGATCAATGGCCATTTCAGGAACCGATTTATTGGAGGTACCTACCATATATAAGGCCTATGTAAGGCCTATGTAAAGGGATATACCCCCAAAATATAGCCTTATATGGTACAGTACCTCCATTTTAGGATCCTGGAATTCCCATTGACAAGATGCAAGCAATGGTTTGTTTGTCTATCAATGGTTTGGTTGACGTCAAGAACAACCACGCATCAATGGAAGTCAACAAACAAAATCATGCATTGAGTTTCTCAAGATTGACTTGACCTTTGACATCAATGATTTCAAGCCAGATTTTGATTAATCATATATGTTACATATATATATATATATGTTGTTTATTGTTGTTCGAAGTATTTGGAGTTGTTTGATTTAGGATTGATCATTCAGCCACCAGGGAACTGGGACTCCATAAAGCAAACATGAGGATTCGACCAAAGAAATATGCGATTCGATAAACATTAGAAATGTGGACTTCATCAACGCACATGGGAATATGGAAAAAATGGGCATACCATGGCATACCCAACATGTACCTGGATGGACGTGTGGTTAAAACACTGTTCTCGAGGCCTTTTGAAAAAATCCTTCGCAAATCAGAACCAAACTTCTCGCAGCGAGGCTAGCGCAAAGCTCAGAACTAGCGGGCAGTGATGATGTGGGAAAGGATTCACCCTGCCTAATTACGTGTTGACTTTCGAACAGGATAGTTAGTTGCAAAATCTCTTCTCTCCGCGGGGAGGATCATTCTCCGTCTCTTTTCCGTGCGGAGGTTCAACAAACCATATAAAATTTTCTACCAACTTTAAACAAAAACACGTCCCACTCAACTGATCCGAAAACAACACCTCTATTATCTGTCACCGGACCATAATTCAGTCTTATCTTTCTTGCACCACCTATGGACCCTGAAAGTATCCCAGGTGCTGTTCGTATTTTCTTTAGATTGAAGTTCACCATAACATCCCAACCCAACCCCTGCCTTAGGCAGACACTGAGTGGCACAGCCGGGTCTGCCCGGCGCCGCAGGCCCCGAAATTGAGCCAACTTTTAAGGCGCAAAGGCAAGCAATGGCAAGCAGAATGGAAGATGGGAGGAGCCTAAGTCGGTCACATCACAAAATGTGGGAAGACATTCACCGAGCAAACGGCTTACCCTCTGGTAAACTAACATAACCACGGAAAATCACCATGCTATCAATGGGTAAATCAACTATAAATATCCATTTCCAATAGCTACGTTAAATTACCAGAGGGTAAATTTGGATGGACCATCCTGGAAAAACATCTACCAATGACATGAACTTGGTGGAGCAACATGCGGCAAGCTGGAAATCGTCATGTTCCCACCATGCCATCTTTTGATTCTTTCACTTTTGAACTTACCAGCCTACCAGTATATAATCTTGGATTTGATTCTATAAGGAACCAAAAAAAAAATCTCTAATGCTGAATTGCCCATTTGAAACTAAAAACAACACATTAAACACACCAATGTATATCTTGTTCCTGGCATTTCAGTTTTTTTCCCCATATTGTACTGCATCAGAGTGTAGAGTCACCGAAAACACTGCAACAGACCGGCACTTGTGAGTTCCCCCCGAAAAGAACCCTGTGGGACATAATGACATAATATGACATATCATGTATTATCCCTATCAATATCCCTAGTAAACCATACCAAATCATATCAATAGGGATTATTACCCCCTTATGTCCATATTCAAGATGCTTAAACCATTTGAATTGTCTCATTCAAATCTTTACCCAACGATTACTGTGGCCATACATCAAGCCACTATTTATAAACCGTCGCCGCCTCACCCAGATCCAACGCGAAGGTCGTGATCTCCTGAAACTCGGCGATGTGAAAAAAGGTACGCAGAAGGACTGGAATGTTAGCAACAAATTCTTAGATTTACATATTAGTGTTGTCATTTCTGACCTGCCCATCTTTCGTTTTATTCCAGGGTGCCATTGGAGTAGAACGCTCCACTTAAAAAGAACCTCCGCAGAACTCGGATTCTGAAGAATAGTCTCACCACATGTCACCACCTTGTTAAACGTCCCAACCTGGGGGGAAATCTCCCATTGATCATCATTGATCGATGGATTTTCCCATGGAAAACTGCCTCAAAAAAAGGCCATCCGATGTCCTGCCATGGCTCCACTTCTGGGACTTTCACAGTGCTCAAGACTGGCCTGGCCAGTGCGGCACCCATGAGTCTTCAGAAACTCACTTGATGTGGGTTACCAATCCGGTGAATCTTAGGATCCAATAAATCAACAAATCTGGGTAAATTATAATATTTCACTAAGCTGAATTAAGGCCATTTGGGGATCATTTCCCTTATTAACCATGATTCCAGTGAGGTCGCAGTGAGGTCGTTATAATTTACCTAGATAAATCAACAAATATCTATAGATTGACCCCACAAAAGGATGATTCCACGGATTTTTTCACAAACCAACATGATGCAAGCCATGTCAGATCTGGGATCCCAAGCCATAGCCCATAATTTATATGTCGACGGGTCAATGTACCAAGATTTCAGGGCAAAACACATCAAACATCATCAAATGTTCATGGGATTTTTTTTGGGTGAAGTTTTTACGGCAGAGTCTGAAATGTCAATGGTCTATTTTTGCACGATGAACTCATATGGAGAGCCTGGGGATCCTTGTGGTAGAGAGAAAGGCTATCATGGCACCTGCATGTTTCAACTTCTTAAACTTCTTATGTTAAAAGGGTCCCTTTTCATTCGTTCCACTTTCAAGCGAATTGCTTGGAGAACAGATCAAGACTTCAAAAGACTTCAAAGAAATGAAAATAATAGGTGCACAACGGGAAAAAGTGGATGAACGTCCCGAAATTATGAACATCTTTGATATTTTTTGAACACTTAACACATATCTTAAATCCCAAGGCAATGAGGGTGAAATGACTCACAAATAACCCAGTCTAGCTCACCCAATGGTGCCTCTCGGCTAAGGCAACGTTGCACGCAGGCCTGAACCCGGGCTCATCCATTTCTAGGTGGTGGTACGCTTAGTTAAACCTTTTTTGTGCTTCTTGTATCTTCTTGGAGGCTCCTGGGTACATGAACAGATCTTCAATTTACACTCTGGTAATTTGTTACATAGCTATTGAAAATGGCCCAGTCGAAATAGTGAGTTTTCCCATTTTCATAGCATGGTGGATCTTTCCAGTTCGCGAACTGTAAACGTTTACCAGGCCGGGTACATGCTGCACCGTGTCCGAAGAGTCCGAATCAAAATCATGAACCAGTACCCGGCCTGGTAAACGTTTACAGTTCGCGAACTGGAAAGATCCACCATGCTATGAAAATGGGAAAACTCACTATTTCGACTGGGCCATTTTCAATAGCTATGTAACAAATTACCAGAGGGTACAAAGTGAGATGAACGAAGTCGCTGTGTCCAAAAGGTCTTGTTCTTGTGAAGGCCCTAAGGGAATGCGAACGAAGTCGCTGCTTACTTACGCGCCCCCAGTTTTAGCGTACGCGCAGGAATAGCTGAACCACTGATGTTTACGCGGGCTTACGCACGCCAGGGTTTTGCTTACATGAGGTCCTTAGTGCGGCCCTCTTACTACAAATGAATAAGGGGGTTTTGGGGCTCAAGTGAATCCACTACTTGGAGTGAGATGAAAGAAGCCATGCCACAACTCCCTAAACAACTCAATGGTAGATGGAACTTCCAAGTGTTAAATAGGTTACTAATAAGTAAAATTCCAAAATACTGTGGATGGTTGCGAAATCCAAATCACCAGTTGGTAGATGGGCAATTTATCCCATAATCGCATGAAATTTACAGTGTTTCATAGTTAGCAATAGATACCAACTGGTGCAGGATTTCTTCTATCCACAGTATCACTAGACATGAATCCCTTCTTGATATGGCCATTATAGTATATTATAGTTATATATTGATCTATAGATCATTGCTGTAATTAGATGGATATCCATTCTATCCATCAATATAATATAGATATATATATAGATATAGTATGGATATGGATATGATGTGATATCATTAATTACCTATACATCTATCCATCAATATAATATCTATGATGTAACATATGTATCTATTACTATTATCCAGAATGTTATCATTATGTTATATCTATATGTGATATATAGTGAATCATTATATCCATCTACATATCATTACATATCCATACATTATATCTATATATGGACATTCCCCAGGTCCAGGACTCCGCACAGTTGCCACTTCCGGAGGTGAAAGAGTCGCAACTCTCGCCGGTCCTCCGGAAGTTTTTCTACCCCGTTCACCTGGAAGTGGTGGAAAATCAGATTTTATGGGATTTACATGGATTTACCCTCTGGTAAACGTTTACATAACTATGCAAAATCACCATTTTTCATGGGTAAATCATCTATTTCTATGGCCATTTTCAATAGTTATGTTAGTCATTACCAGAGGGTAAGCCTTAGCGTTGGTTTCAATCCTTAAAAGCCTAGTTATTGTTGTTAGAAACCAACTTAACTGACTATGGGGCACCACCTTCTATGACCCATATGTATGTATATATATATATATATATATACGTATATACACCATGCAGAGATTTCATATATTTTGTATAGAAATAAATGACTTGTTTACAAGATGCTTATTACCCGCATCTTGACAGGGATGGGCCCACCAGCATATTGGATTGTGGGAAGTTACATCGAACCACAATTCAACAACAAACAATATGACACTGGTTGGTGGAACATTTACCCTCTGGTCATTGAACAGTTTGCTATTAAAAATTGGCCATTTTATAATTGATTTACCCATAAAAAAATGTGATTTTCCATAATTAGTTATCTGGTTGGTGGTTTCAACCAACCCCTCTGAAAAATGATGGAGTTCGTCAGTTGGGATGATTATTCAATTCCCAACTGAATGGAAAGTCATAAAATTCCATGGTTCCAGTCACCACCAAGCAGCCATTTTTATGTGGTATAAACCATTCCCAAATGGCTGGCAACCACTATTAATAGTAACCACTATAGTATATTAATCCTACCAAACCACCAACCAGCAAACAATATGATATACCCTCCAGTAAACTAACACAACTATGGAAAATCACCATTTTCAATGGGTAAATCCACTATAAATGGTCATTTTCAACAGCTATTTTGACATAACCAGAGGGTATTATGACCATAAACCAGGCTTTGGAGGCATCCTGCCTCTACGAATCTGGCACTCCGAGGTTCTTCCACTGGCGACGAGCCAGGCTGTCAGGGAACGTCGACGCCAAGTGTTCTGTCAACGCCAAGAAGCTGATACCCGGCCTGGTATTAATAGTGATTTAATGGTGATTTAATGGTGATTTTTATAGGGAATTCACCAACCCAAATGGGGGTATTCATAGGAAATACCATCTGGTAATGACTAACAGTTTGCTATTGAAAATGGTCATTTATAGATATTTAGTTCGTGGATTTACCCACTAAAAATGGTAGATTTTCAACAGCTATGTCAACGTTTACCAGGCCGGGTACCAGTCGATTTGTTGGATCCTAATGCCTGCGATGTCGAGCTTGATGCTGCTGTCCTTCAGCTGGATCTGCTGAAAGTGCGGCTGGAAAACCATGGAAAACCAGGCAAGTCTGCACCCATTCCATGAACACCACTCAGAGCTACCATTCAAAAATGCGAAGCTTGAACTACAACATGATATAGATGTGAACTAACAACATCTGTTCATTCCGAAAAAAGTTACCCAACCATAGTAACATATAGTAACCATAGGATATCATTAAAACAATCATCAACTCATCACCATCTTGACGAATCAGGTCTCCATGGGTCTCCTCATCATCCAGCTCCCAGGGATCCTGGGGAGAGAAATCTCTCTGGTTATAGCCATGGTATAGATGGCCCATAGAAATAGATGGTTTACCTATAAAAAATGGGTGGATTTTCCATGGTTGTGTTAGTCATAACCAGATGGTATGTATCATGTATCACTGGTTGGTGGTGCAATGTGCCCATCTTGAAAAATGATGGAGTTCGTCAATGGGAAGGATGACATCCCATATATTATGGACAATTAAAAATGTTTGAAACCACCAACCTGTATAATATATGTATCATGATTATATACATATTGTATTTACAGTATGCATCATGATGTGTTGGTTGTCTCTACTATTTGGTTTATAGATGTTTATAGTGATATTTAAACAAGAAATATAACATGTAATTACCAACCATATTTACGATTTCACGTATCATGAAAGATTATTTGCCACATATTGAACACACACACACACACCTATATACGCATAGTTATTGATAACATGTACCGACCAAAACATGACCAGTTTTCATTCATAGCTATCCCGGGATGACCTATTTTTTTCATAGCTACTTGGAGGGTCGGAGGGTCGATTAGGTCGGGGGTTCCACAAATGGGTGCACCCCCATAGCTGGATGGTTTACAAGGGAAAATCCCATCTATAAATGGATGATTTAGGGGTACCCCTTATTCCAGGAAATCTCCATATATTGCGATAAGATAAGATCTGGGTAAATTATAATATTTCACTAACCTGAATTAAGGCCATTTGGGGATGATTTCCCTTACTAACTATGGTTTCCAGTGAGGTCGTTATAATTTACCCAGATAAGATGTATCTTATGTGATGAAAATAATTCCTCTATGGATCCAGCAATACCTTCTGATCTTCGCTTCAAGTTGGATCCTTGAGAATCCAATTTTCATCTATGTCTTTACAGATGGATAGCCAAACTTTTCGGGAAAAAAAAACACGTGTTTTTTTTTGTTCATTATGACATTGATCTTCATGTGGATAGGAATGGATGTGCTGAGAAAGGAACCGACAGTTGTTAGCAGCTGTTCATCATCGAAAATCCATTCCGCTCTTTGCTTGGCAAAAAGGGAAATTGCACAAATAGATGGTCATTGAAATGGGAAATAACTAACTAACTATAAATAACTAATGGTCAATAAATAACTATATACATAAATTATACATAACTTTACATAACTTATAAATGAGGGATTTTCGATTGCATCCCAAATGTAACCCAGACCAGTGCATGACCCCCAGGTCCATTTCAACAAAATGATACGACTGGACTATGAAATTAAGACAAAGACTGGTTGGTGGTGCAATAACCATCTTGAAAAATATGAGTTCGTCAGTTGGGAAAGATGACATCCCATATATGATGGAAAATCAAAAAATGTTTGAAACCACCAACCAGAACATGTCGACTGTGCATGTTCTATCTCCACCGTAGCATACGGAAGCGCCATCGACACTGCAGATCCCACCAAGATCCATTCTGGGTACCATCTGGTTATGACTAAGATAGCCATGGAAAATCCACCCATGTTTAATAGGTAAATCAACTATAAATGGGCCATCTATACTCTATCCATCTCTATACCATGGCTATGTTAAATAACCAGAGGGTAAATTAAAATATTTCACGAAGCTGAATTAAGGCCACACCACTTCTCTTGCGGACAGCCATACCCCGGCAGCTGGCCTGAATCTTGCGGCCATTTTGGGATGATTCCTCTAAAATAAGCCATGATTCCAGGCTTAAGTATTGATTGTTAAATCCCTACTGCTGTTGCTTTAGATCCCCATTGAATCCCCAATCTATATACCATCTGGTTATTTAACATAGCCATGGAAAATGGCCCATTTATAGATGATTTTCCCATTAAAACCTCCATTTATAAGGGATTTTCCATGGTTATGTTAAATAACCAGATGGTAAATCACCCAGATCACGAGCGCCGGGACGACACCTCCCTGACTTTTGCCAATTGGTTCTCCATGTCCAACAGGAACTCGCTTAACCTCGCCTGGCGATTTGGGGATGTCGGACCAAAAATGTCGGACACTAATTATGTCGACCCGGCGCCCAAAAGGCTTCCACAATGGGCTGGTACGATGTTCATCTCCTGTCATCTCCTGTTCAAACGGTCCCATTGCTTCTGACCCACCCATCTCGACTGGAGCGTCAGGCTATCCGAAACTCAAACCTCAGGGATTCTGAGGTCTGATTCAGCTCTATCCGTCTCTATCCCCTTACCCTCTGGTTATGTGTTACATAGCCATGGTATAGATGGCCCATTTACAGATGGTTTACCTATGTTTGCCTAATAAAATGGTGATTTTCCATGGCTATGTTAGTCATAACCAGATGGTAACTTTGATATGTAAACCAACCAACCAACCAACAGAGGATGGACTAAGGGGATTCCCAATATGACAATTTGGTTCATTCTCACATGGTGGATCTTGGATACTTTGCCACGGGGGCAGGCTATAGATTATATATATTATAATATACACATAGAGCATATGCCATTATCATCCATGATGTGTATATCAATTTATGGCCAACCGCCAAGTCAGAATCTAGTCGCCAAGGTTCACCGAGCCAGAGACGCAACTTTTTCCGCATCCCTGGAATGACTTTGCAATCGGAACATCATCACATGGTTGGGCTTCCATCTTCGGTTCTTTTTGGGGAATGATCAACTGATAACTCCCCCCCAGAAACCCCGAAACTCCGTGGCAAATGCTGTGTGGGATGAGCATCTGGGCCTGTTTCTTGGCAAGAAAGCAGCCGAACTCGGCGTTCAGGATGCTGTAAGATGGGCTGTTCGTGTTGTGAGTGCTCACACATGCAGCGCTATGGTTTAAAACGCATCCAACATGTTACCCTCTGGTAAACATACAAAAAGCTATTGAAAATTGCCATAGAAATAGTGGATTTACCCATTAAACATGGTGATTTTCCATAGTTATGTTAGTTTACCAGAGGGTACCCGCAATGACTACAAATGCAACTGCCCTGGCTGCATCCTGAGCGCTGCGTAGCCTAATTATGCAGCTTTCGCAGCTTAGTGGCACCCAGTTTGGTGCACCAGGTTCCATCAGAGTTCGAACGGCTGGGAGCAAGTTGTGGTCTTGGATCCTGCAAGTACTCTTGGATATTGATTAAGCATTGATATCTATAAGCAGATTTTTTTTTATGATGTCCTTTCGCCCAGTGTTCTAGTCACTAACAATCACTTTTAGGGTCTATTACGTGACGTGCTGAAGTTGCCCATGTCTGGACTGGCGATTTTTTCTGGGCCGCAACTGATCCAAATTTCTATGGGTCAAAATTGGGTACTCCCGAAATCTGGATGTGTTGACTGTTACAGCAGGGTCAAATGAGTCAAATATCTCCAAAAATTGCTGCTTGCAAGACATCACCAGTTTTGCAAAGGTCGATTGATTCACTCCCAATGGGCTCAAAACCATCTGGGGCAAGATCCTTTTCCAACCAAGAAAAATGGAATCCTACGATTGATGAGCAACTGGCTGCTAGGTAAATCAAGTAAGTTTGCCTCATCATCATGCCGATATTATAGTAATTTCGAATTCATGAGTTATCAAATACTTGTCAGTTATCACCAACTTTTGATTGCCCTCTGGTAATTTAACATAGCGAACTGGAAAATCACCATGCTATTAATGGGTAAATCCACTATTTCTATATTTCTATGGCCATTTTCAAGTTCGCAAACTGTAAACGTTTACCAGAGGGTAACATGTTGGATCCACAAATCCATAATAATCATCCCAGCAACCCCCTGCTAAGTTAAGCACCAGTAAGATTATATCATGACCAACTTTTAAGATGACCATCACCAAGCCATTAACCGACTTCACCATCTTCACCTCACATCCCAGTGGCTACACGGCTACACGGCTACACGGCTAGCGCTTCTGCGTCTGGTAGCGTTCCCAGATCTCCCGCCAGCGTTTCACCAGCGCGGCGGCGCGTTTTGCCTGCATCAAATCGGGAAAATGATGACGAACAGGTCTGGTACTGAGAAAAATACCGAAACATAGTCTAGTATGTGGTTGGGAAACTCTTGGTAGCTCCTTAGCTCCCCATTTAATAATATTTAATAGGGAATGTGAATACCCATAGCTCCTTAGCTCCCTCCTAACCACTGGATAGTAGTTGTTTTTTGTTTTGGTGACAAACACATTTAAGTGACCATGTCTGGAGAAAAAATCGCGGGATTCAGGTTGACGAACAGGGGAGCTTGAAGCAATAGAAATGCTGAACCAAGAAGACATGGGATTTAACGCAACCAACATGAATTTGCATTTAACTATAGCCAAAAAGCTCCCTCGACTAGGAAAATAATCAACAACGGCGCAAAGGTGTTTCTTCACCAGCACAAGTTGAAACCACCGCAAAACAAAGGGATTTTCTGGAATCGAATATCTAAGAATCTAATAAGATCCAGTAGCTATTTAGCCCATAAACAATCATGAACACGTGGATTTTACCTGAAACCAATTGGGACTTGAACAAACAAGAAATCCGGACGTGACCAGATGTAACCAGTTGAACATTGGAACTTTATCAACAATCATGGGCCAAAAACTTAACTAAATACTGGGGATGACTTAACAATCATTAGCCTATGACTAACTACAGTTTGGTCAACTACTGGCCTATTCAGGAATCAATGTATGATATGAAGTGCACATAATCAATGTACTGGGGGTAATCCGTTTCCCCTAATGTTGAATACGACCCAGAAACCCCTGGTTTAGGAATGTTTAGTTTTGGATCTATTCCTGAATTGGCCCCCCCAAAAAAAAGGGCATAGGTCTACTGCAATTCTTTACGCTAAAAAATGGCCAACATCTGCAGTTCCGGGGCCAGCCCAAGAAATTTTGAACCACTGAGGACTTCACAATGTCAGGGTTCTGCGCATAAGTCTTCCTGGCTACACTGGGCAGGATCAAGATTCTCAACAAATCTCAACCACTGGTGGAAGCCCACTGAAATCAGATCTCTTTGGAATAGTTTCAACATACTTCTTTCATGGACACCCAGATGGATTTCGAACCAAGTTTTTGGGGAGTATCGCCCAGTACTATTGGCACATGAGGGATCCTCTTCGTCTCTACAAAGGCGACAAAAAGTCACACGGAAACAGTCACTGCTCAGTAGCTGTCCTTGGGAATTCCACAGGAAAGTGATCCTTTTTGTATGTTCATCCCGCATTTTTTTCACCCAGGGATGCTTAATTTGGGGGTCATATCATTTTACTGACTTGTGCAGCACGTAGGGAATTTTCGGGAATTTTCGGGAATGATCCACAATAACAATAGTCATCCCATTCCCCCATTCCCATCCTTTTTTTACTAAGCACCGGTAAGTTTACTGGCACATGATCACAATTTGGGAGGCTGGGCGGCCCTAATGAATCGGCCGTCAACATGGCTATCGGGATTGACATCTGCATTGCTGGTATCCATCTTCGAAGGCAAACCCCCCCCATGTTCACCCATCTACGGTTTATGTTTCTGTATTGACTAACTAAAACTCCCCAAAAAGTAGAAAGGGAAATCTGCACTATTTTAGTAGGATGTCACTGTACAGTACTATCTTTTTTGGGGTTGCTGTGTATAATATATATATAAATACACACATACAACGTGGGACCCTCAGTTGTAAGTTGGTTTGATTATAAGCACCATTGACTACAGGCATAAGTACCATAAACCACAGTTATTGGAGTTATATGGAGTTACAAAGCAACTTTGCTCGCACTTTGTAGATATTTATGTGTATAGACATAAATCATATATCTATATATACAAGTTCAATATCTATATATGATCTGTGGTGGATCATGAATTTTCCAATTGAAATTGTCATTTTTCATTGGAGTAATTTCCCCAGTTCTATAGAGAACATCGTCCAAATCACCCAAAAATCCATCAAAATGAGTGATTTCCATCATTTTGGGTGATTAATAACATTAATAACCATCCAAAATTAGTGATTTGGGTTTCCATCAAAACTTTAGGATCATTAAAAAGCCCACCATTTTTTTTTGCGATTTTAGTCAGTTCCAAGTCATCACAAACGAAAACTAACGAAATCCTCAGAATCATCGGCTCAAAATCCTGACACCTGAGGCTGTTGACGGTCAGGCCAATTTTGCTGCTCACCAAAATCTGATGATCCACCTGAGGGAAGCGTTACCAATTTTTTTTCGCATGGAAGAAGGCTTGAAACCAAACAACATATGGGGATTTGACCAACAGTAAGTCTTCTGGGTGAAAAGCACGTTGCCAAAGAAACATAAGGAATTAGCAGTAACATTCAAAGCCGACCAAAATATGGATCATCCTGTCAATTCAATGGCCATTTCAGGAACCTAAATTGGAGGTACCTACCATATATAAGGCCTATGTAAGGCTTATGTAAGGGAATATCCCCAGCAAAATATGGCCTGAAAAATGGTACTAACGTACCTCCATTTTAGGATCCTGAAATTCCCATTGATCAAATCAATATCGAAATGGGAAGCTATGGAATCTATGGAATCCACATCCCATCCATCGACTTCAGGATGTATGATGGCTATGGATGGCTATGGCACAAAAAAGGGCATGGATCAGCCATAGTTCCAGGCTACCAGGATCGGGGTGGATCCCTGTGGAGCAACCAGGTTGGTTGCGGTTCATGGGGTATACCATGGTCCCGGTATATCCCAATACATGGCCTTTTTATATTTATATACTGTATATATATAATTATATATGGCTTTGATGATTGATTTATAATGGTTTGTGTGGGAGTTGGTGGTTTGCAATTTTTAGACAGACTCAACCATATTTATATAGCAACAGTCGAGTCATGGCGGACCTCGGATTCACCGTGGGATAAAAAGGTGCCGCACTAACATTCCGAGAATGGATGAGAATGGATGAGAATGGTAAGACTCGAAGCCATCAACTGTTTTAATTTGTTTTGTATATCAAATTGTTATTCACCAAGTTGTTCGCAGTTCCGAACCCAAACACCATTCCCCAAAAAGTAGGTTTCGGATGGAGCGTGGATGTATCTTTTAGCTACAATACAGCGCAAATCATGGACAAATAGAACAAAGATGTAATCATTGAAACCATCCACCAACGGATAGCACTTGGAAACCACGAAGTGTACTGATCTCCCACTCATGCGCAACGGAACGTGCCGAGTGACGCTCTGAGATTCCAGATACGTCAGCGCTTTCAAGACCTCCAAAGACCAGGGAATTTCGACAGCAGCATCCATGGGGCAAATGAGTAGGATATTGGCATAATTACCTATGCTGGGGTCTGGGGTAGATAGAATTTTGTATTTACTGTGCTGTAATCCCCTATCCAAGACAGGTAAAGGCACCCAAATATCAAAATTGTGATACATTACAGTATAATACTGTGTATATTTATATAATATCATATTATATATAGAGGAGAATTATGGATATACGCTATCTAATCCAGGATGATTCCTGTCTCTCTCTCTCTCTCTATAAAAGCTACATGGATACCGTTTGGTTATCTGAACGGTCAATAGAACATATCAAACTTCTGACAGGAACACCATCAATATCTATCGGAGATGTTCCATTCCGAATCTTTTTTTTCCTTGAGAGTACATGGATATTGCACGCCATGGCCATGCTTCAAAATAAATTACCACCAGTCATCATCGAATTGAACGGTGTAAAGCACAAGATCTGACACTTTGCATCAAAACGCATAGAGCCCTATGGCTCCAACACCCCCTTTCCAAGGTGTGGCTAACCCCCCCAAATCATATCTTAAATCATAGCCTGAACACTTCCTAAGAAGGTACTCTACTTGGATAGGGAAGAATGTATTTGGAGGATCCCACGAATCGTGGTGAATAAGCGTTGAAGAATCTTGGCTGGTCCCCGATTCTTCCGGCTGAGTTGGGGTACCCCCCATCTTAGGACACCATAGGACACCTCCATAATAGTTATTGTCGCTTATTATTTCCCATCATATTCCCATCTATATAATGGACACATGATATTCCCATTATATTCCCAGTGTGGAAACATTATATTCCATTTATCTGGTTATACCTCCAGAGATAATCCCAGATTGTTACATAGGGGCAACTATTTATTACATTTTATTACCTAGGGGTAGCTGGAGGTATTATATATCATATATCTGGCTGGTGGTATACCTACCCCTCTGAAAAATATGAAAGTCACTTGGGATTATTCTTCCCAACTGAATGGAAAGTCATAAAATTCCATGGTTCCAGTCACCACCAACCAGCCATTTTTATAGGTGGTATAACCAATTCCCAAATGGGTGGTAACCACTATTAATAGTAACCACTATAGTATATTAATCCCTACAGTAACCACTTGGTGGCTCATCCCACGAATCGTAAGTGGCTTATAACTGGAGTTATAAATGGGATTTTTGTGGGCTTCATCCACTGAAATCACTGGGGTGAACTAACCCACTTACGATTCGTGGGATGAGCCAAAGATCCCATGCCCACAGCCCCAGCCTCCTCCGGGCTCGGAGAGGCATCCAGCTGCTGCTTGACCTGTTTGGATCTCTTGAAGGTGCAATTTTTGGCTGAGGCCTACTTAGGAAAAGAACACATAGAAAAGTGTTCTTCATATTTACTTATGTTTTTTTAATTAAATTTCTAAATCAAGGCCTACTTATAAATTTGTTAGTAAATTCAATCTCATCTTCAGCAAATCATACAATTCCGTAAACCAAAACGTCATGAGAATCCGTGGGACATGTTTCAGGATTTGAGTCAACAATTCCTACTTTGTGGTTTATCAAAGGAATCGCAAGTAGCTTGGTTCACCCCAGTGAAGTGGACATCCACCTTAATTCAGCTTACTTATCACACTGAAATCACCAGGGATTTTCACCTACTTCCTAACTGGGATGAAACCACCAAGTATGTAAGGGCTATTGCAACGGGATATGCCCCAACCCAATAGCTCTATTTTAGGGTCCTGAAATTCCCATTGACGTTGACTTTGAATGGGAAAAAAAAAACGGTTTTTATTTTGGATCGTTTGGATTGAGATTTGTCTCTAAAGAAGAGAACAGATGGTGTGTGTGTGTGATTGTGTATGTTGTTTTTCAAGCAGACCAGTCGATCCATTGACACAAAATGTTCGGGGGTAGTTTGGATTGAACGACTGATAGAATTGAAAATCAGTACGTACAATCCTTGTTCTCGCCGAAAGAAAAAACATTGTCGCCACGAGCCTGCCAACATCGTCACCATCATCGTCATCGTCACCGTCATCACCATCATCATCATAATCATAATCATAATAATAATCATTATGAATCATTCATCATCATAATCATCATCATCATCATCATCATCATCGTCATCGTCATCATCATCATCATCATCATCATCATCATCAATATCAATCACCATCAATGACCATCAATCACCATCAATCATGAATCATTAATCATCAATAATTATGATAGTAAAATATGATAGTGGATATTACCAAAGCATATCAATAAATAGCAACTATGATAGTAAAATATGATAGTGGATAATATCACCAAATGTATTCATCATAAATATCATTTTACTATTACTTCGTAGATATTACTATATTCCCATTATAATTAAATGTTGACAATATCACTAATAACCATAGTCCTACTATTATCAATACATATCATCTACCAGCCCGCTGGTGATCCGAACAACTCAACGATCATCAAAGTCACCGGATGGAGTCCGACTGGAGCCAGTGATTTCGACAAAATTGTGGCTTAGTTGATGTCAGTTCTATCAGTTCTAAAACCCAAACACATATCATAAAGACACATATTACTTCCCAACATATAGAATCTAACACAAATAGCATACATATTATATTATAATATATTATAGATTCCCTTGATTCCCCATGTCTGTTGTGGATTTTCCATTGGGAAAATGAGCTGAAGAATCGCCCACGAAGCAAAAACATAGCTGCCAGCGCCTGCGTGATGGACATCTCTGGTTGAGCTGCCTGGATGCTTCAGAACACCAACTGCCCAACTGACCATGGATACCTCTACCCTATCCACGATCCACAAAGCATCCAACAAAACCCAAGTGATTGGAGTTAGGGTACCACCTTGCATACAAGGTGGTGGCCCATAGTTAGCTAAGTTGGTTTATAACTCCCATAACTATGGTTTATGGCAGATATAACTATAGTTAATGGGGGGCACCATCCTGTAGATATGATTAGATTTCAATGTTTGGCCCAGAATTGTCACATTTAGAGTCAACACTGAATTTAGCTATATGCTATTGTTCAACCACGGTTTCCTTCTAAATCCCAACCAGTTCACTTTTAATGTCAGCCAGAGGAATTGTAAACTCATTTGGAAGGTGTAATCGCGACTGCGATTTGGTCCAAAAAGTCAAGAGACTGACATCATCATGGCCTTTTGTTTCTAGGAGAAAACAATCCGATTCCCAACAAAGGATAGAAAATACACCCCATCGAAAAACAATGCATCTTGCAACAGCTCCTGGAAACTGATATGTTTCAACACTAACAATCCCTATCGATCCCTTCCTTTCGGCTTTGTCGGAAAATATTGTCATATGTTGCTGGTCAATCATCATTTCTTCCCATTAAAATTGCACTTTTGCTGGGTGGCCATTGGGCCATCTCCCATTTTCGTACAATCCCAATTCCAAGATCGTTGGTTGGATATTGGAATTGGTGAAACTTCTGATCAAGAATCTCCGTTATATCCTATTGGAGATGAGACGAGATTAGAATATTTCATTGGAGACCGTTGGTTAGATATCTCCCATGGGATAGAAGATATCTAAATCCATGAGAAGATCATAAAATATCCCATAACATCTATGAATCATAAAAAACATATCCCATTAGGCTGCCAATCATATCTATAGATCCTTCAGTTTTTGATGCCCGTCACTTGGGGATCTTCCGCGTTCAACGCCGTTCAAGACTTAGGCGTTTGCCTTTCTTGGGGATGCTTCCGCTGGAGGCAATGTTTGACCTGGCGACAAGGCAGCTCTACCATTTTTGCTGATCCATCAGGAACAATGTCTAGTTCACTGGGGCGAAAAAAAAACGATTCCAACATGAGTCCTGGGGTAAACCACCATTGCATTGACGCGACTATGTGAGATAAAAAGGATTATATATTATATTTTAAATATATGGAAGTATATCATTGTTCCCATAATAGCATATAGGATTATATATCATATATTACCATCATTGTTCCCATAATAGGATTATATATCATATTATATATATATGTGTATACATATGAAATTGATGGGAACATATGTAAGCAACAAATCAAATGAAAAAATTGCCATGCCACAGCACCAGCCCACCAGGCATTCTAGAGAAGAAACATGTCACATGATGTATACAATCATCAAATCAAATATTTGCATGTCTTCAGCCAAACTGCCAACGGGTCTTGTTGCAACACCAGTCGCCATGATGATCTCCGAGGTTCCCTCCGGTAATCAGCCACGTGGCCATGAGGAAAACCACCCTGTGTCACAGATGATTCTTCCATCAAAACCTCCATTAAACCAGGGGAACTTCGCCACCTTAAGGGGCCACGGGGCTGACCGGGTATCATCCCATTGAGTCCATTTCTACCGGGTATCATCCCATTTTCTTTTTAACTAATCATCAATAATCATTAGATTCAGATATAAAAATTTCATAAAATCCAATTAATTCAAGCACATGTTGCATATCTCCAGTCAGGGCACCATCCCCAGGTCTCCGTTTTCTTCTTCATGTTCCGCCTCCTGCGGAGTTGCTGTCGCCGGCGTTTTCGGGACTCGGCGCCTGGCAGCGTGAGAAACTGCCGCTAGTCGGCGTCACAGGCATAGCTGTGATCATGGGAAACTTGTTGAACCTCACGTGTGTATATATACATATACATATACATAGACATAGACAAAGACATAGACAAAAACATAGACATATACATAGACATAGACAAAGACATAGACAAAAACATAGACATAGACATATACATAGTCATAGACAAATACATAGACATATACATATACATATACATATGCATATGCATATATATATACATACATACATACATACATATAAATACATACATACATACATGCATGCATGCATGCATACATACATACACATATACATATATATACATATACAGATACATATACATAAAAGTATACATATACATATATATACATATACAAATACATATACATAAAAAATATACATAGACATAGACATATACACATACATATACATATACATATACATATACACATACATATACACATACATATACATATACATATACATAT
>Ga0126342_10006552_pt1 | contig 20679 bp, 20 predicted proteins | sample Cyp1metagenome_FD_92528 | JGI IMG/M metagenome (GOLD analysis project Ga0126342, IMG submission 92528) | Coral microbial communities from Lord Howe Island, Old Settlement Bay, Australia - Cyphastrea 1 metagenome | ecosystem: Host-associated > Invertebrates > Cnidaria > Coral ...
ATCTCTCTATCTCTCTATCTCTCTATCTCTCTATCTCTCTCTATCTCTCTCTATCTCTCTCTATCTCTCTCTATCTCTCTCTATCTCTCTCTTTATCTCTCTATCTCTCTATCTCTCTATCTCTATCTCTCTATCTCTCTATCTCTCTCTCTCTCTCGATCTATCTGTCTGTCTGTCTGTCTATCTATCGATCTATCGATCTATCGATCTATCTATCTATCTCTCTCTCTATATATCGATCTATCTACCTACCTACCTATCTACCTATCTATCTATCTATCTATCTGTCTATCTATCTATCTATCTATCTATATTTATACGTATATTTATACACATATATTTAAACACATATTTATACATATTTACACGTATATTTATACATATATTTATACATATATTTGTACATGGACATACATAGACATACAAAGACACACATAGACACACACACATAGACACACACATAGACACACACACATAGACACACACACATAGACACACACACATAGACACACACACATAGACACACACACATAGACACACATAGACACACACACACATAGACACACACATAGACACACATAGACACACACACAGATACATACATACATACATACATGCATGCATGCATGCATGCATGCATACATGCACACATGCACACATGCACACATGCACACATGCACACATGCTGTGCATGCACACATGCTGTGCATGCACACATGCACACATGCACACATGCTGTGCATGCACACATGCACACATGCACACATGCACACATGCACACATGCACACATACACACATACAGACAGACATGCAAACATAAAAACATACAAACATACAGACATACATACATTCATACATTCATACATTCATACATTCATAAATTCATACATTCATACATTCATACATTCATATTCATATTCATACATGTATGTATCTGTCTCTATGTGATGATGTGTAAGTGTGGTATGACTGTATACAATATCGTAATATATGTATATCTGCATAGACATATGAATCCTCTAAAAATCCCTAAAATTCCCTTAAAATTCCCTTAAAATGTATGAATCCCACCGCCGAACCGGAGGCTGTTGAAGTCTCGTAGTGGCCCGGTGGGCTTGGGCGAGCTTGGCTCGCAGGAGACTGGAGATGGGTTCATTGAGACCATTGATGTTAGTTCATTAATTTATTGATTTGCTGTTAGTTATTTTTATATGGATTTTGGTGTGTGGCATTTAAAATCATTTGTAGTGCACGTGTACATCAGATTTACTCCACTTGGCTGAATTACCTCAAGTCAAGCGGCAAGTCCAACGCTTTTGGAGAGGGAACCATCAGATCAGTGCCATGTGAATAAGGACAAAATCATGGAGAAAGAAAATAGTTCTGCAATCTAGCCGGTTCTAATTCTACTTGGGTCGTTTACATATGTATGTATATATATATATATGCACATGCACGCCACATATATGTATGTTTCTTTGTATGTATATATATATACATGTACACGGGTCCCCCGACTTCCAAAAAGACAGACGCGTCTTTCAAGGATGTCCAATTTTTTCATCTACGGGTGTTAGGTCGCTCTGCCCGAAGGAACTCGTGAAGGACCTTCTCAATAAGCAGAAGGGTCACATGAACAAGATCAGGGCTTTCCTGACTGCCAGACCCTCAGAGCCACGTCGGGGGCACGTCAGGGGCACATGGAAAGACCGAATGGGAAGACCGGCCTCAAGCCATGTACTTTGGACGGCGATGACTGTGACTTCCCACAGGTCTTTGAATGGCCAGGATCCATTTGTACAGTTTGGTGTGGTTTTGTGCATGGTGTGACATTTGCTTACGTTTTTCTTATTTGGAGTGTGAGGATTGGCTCGGGATTGTGAAACCTGTGTTTTGCATGTTGTCCTGACCCATGTGTTTTCTACATATGGGGGCTTTGAAGAGATATGTATATATTATGCATTTCTTTGTTCTTGAACTTTTTTCTGAAGGCTTTTCCAAATCATTTTGAGATCGGAAACGTGCAGCACTCAGCTCCGCATCAACCAACGTCACTGATTCCTGCCAGGGTCCCGTTAGGCCCCCCGGTGACAAACAGGTTGGCACATTGATGTTACAAGGGTTGCTTTGGCCTCAAGGAGGGAAACAGAATACTAGGTTTGTGGATGATGATTGGAAAGTCTGTTAAGTCAGTGGCCCCTTTTGTGTAGTACGATACAGTTTCGCGATTGTCTAGATTGGTGCATTGTTTCGGCTAAAGAGACTCCAGGAATTGTTGTAGCAACAGCACATGATCAAGACATGCGGTTTTCTGGAAGGCAATGCTCTTTCAAAACTCGAAAATGCTAGCAGGTCAATCTTTCGGATACAGGCCCAACGCAAGTTCCTTTGTCCCGATTTTGGGCTTCTGAAACTTGTTTGCCAAGGATGACCGTGGACAGGTCGCTGTACAGCTTTCTGGTGGTGGGACTCAGATGTGGGGCTTGGGGATACCCCAATCTTTAAGCAATCTGAAGTAGAAATTGACAACAACTCATGGGTAAACAAACATAGCTATTGAAAAATAGCCATTTATAGTTGATTTACCCATTAAAAATGGTGATTTCCCATAGTTATGTTAGTTTACCAGAGGGTATTGAATGGGGCTTCAAAATTTGAGAAAACTCTGTGTGGGTAAATTGTGAAGGTGTGTGACATGGTTTGATCGAAACAAAGTCCCCAATGATTGAACAAAATTTGCCTGAAGACCACATGGGGATTTCCTAAAATGGACCCCACAATCATCCAGAAGAACCTCGAAGCGGCACGTTGGGTCCCCCATTTCAGAAAAGAACCATAAATCGGCTAGTGTCAAGAATTCAACAAACTACCCACGTAGCAGACGTAGCAGCTCAGTCGAATTCCGCTGAGGTAATGGTTTTGATTTTACAAGCGTGCCCAGCAAGAGCAGGAGCACCAAAGGCCACATCCAGTGCTCCTTTTGCGGGTTTTGGGAAGAAGCTTCCCACTTGGATGTCTTTGCATATGATTCAGATATATTCAGATTTAATCCATTCTTGGCCCTTACATGATGCTTCAGCGGTTGTAGCCGCGAAGCCAGCTTCGTTGACACTGAAAACTGAGCGGCCACTGCCACAGGTGCCAACCCTAGCTCTGGAAGGCGAAAAGGAGGTGCAGCACTGCAAGTTTTGGTTCGAAACGGGGGTTACCACTGGTCCGGTGTGCAACAGTGCAACAATGGGCTTTGCAATCGAAACCTAAATATCAGAAGTGTGAAGTTTGCTGTTACTTTTGTTGTTGTTGTTGCTATCGTTTCAATTGAAGGTACCTTCACGGACAGCAGGACAAGTGACCGGCCCTTTCCATCAGCATGTCCCACTTCTCTTAGGCTCTCTCCTTGCGGTGTGGACCCCCGGACAGCGACGTTTGTTCATGGCCACCAATTGGGGATGGGATTCATAATCATTAGATATATTCCCTCACTAACTACTACTACATATTATATATATAATGTATATGATAATATATATATATATATATCCATTACCAAGTCACCATTTTCCAACACTAAGTCAACATTTTCAGACACCCATCCCATCCCGTCCAGTTTGTTTCACAGGAAAACATTGCGTCGCTTTGCTCTCAATCTCCGGTGCTAAAGGAGGAGGGATCGACATCAGCATTGCTGTGTTTTTTGCACATTACAGAGCAGGAAAACTTGGTCCATCGTGGTCTATCAGAGTATGTATATATATATATATATATGTATACACTATATATTATATATACATATGTATACACAATATATATATATACACTGTATATATATATACTATATACATAAAAAACATATATATATATATATACATATATATATACACAATATATATATATATATATACATACACACACACTATATATACACTATAGATATATACACACCATATATATATACACTATATATACACACTATATATATACACTCTATATATATACATACATACACTTGCTATACATATACACTATATATACACTATATATACACACTCTCTCTCTATATATATACACACTATATGTATATACACTATATATATACACACTATATATATATACACTATATATATACACTATATATATACACACTATATATATACACTATATATTTATACACACTATATATATATACACACTATATATATACACTATATATATATACACACTATATGTATATATATACACACTATATATATACACACTATATATATATACACTATATATACACTATATATATACACTATATATACACTATATATATACACTATATACACTATATATGTATATGTATACACTATATATATACACTATATACACTTATATATATGTACACACACTATATATCTATATATATACACTATATATATATATATATATGGTATATGGCAGTATATGGCTGCTGGCTCTTGTTAAGGGAGCTGGATCAGTTGCTGGGCTCGAGGACTTTGATGGACGAGTAAGAGGCTTCCTGCAGGATGTGCAGGTAGCGGTTGAGCCCTGTGGCGTTGGTGGGAAAAAACCCAGAAAAATGGTGGAAAAATGGGTATCTTGCGCAAGATGTGGCATTGAAAATGACCAAATGACCTGGTTGGTTTCTTGTGGAAAAAAAGATTCATGACAATTTCATGCGAAATATCTGGTTGATATAGATTGTCCATGGTATTTTGGATGACACTCCCGCTAGTGCTTTCCAAAACTGGGTTGGGCCAGGATCAACAGGGTGCGGATGGACTCGAAGAATGCTTCGACATGCTGCACGAGTGGCTTAGCAAGAAGGAGATCGTGGCCACTGATCCATGCAGTCCTGGAGTTGCTAAAGATGTTATTTTCTTATTGGGGAATCATTGGGAATTTGGGAAATCCACTACTTAGGGAATCTAGAGTGAATATGTTCACGGAAACTATTTGTTGATTGTCACTTTGGCATCTGACCTTGTAAGAGAAACAGACTTTCGAAAGGCTACTCTCATATATCCATCAGTGCTTGAACCAGATGTTGCGGATGAATTCTGAAGGATCTAGGAATCCATGCCTTGACCCGTTTCCATGGCGCAAGGAGGAGAGGAGCAGTATCAACAACTGGCACCTTGGCGTTGTGAAACGAGCAGAATTGCTGAACTTTGGCGTTGGGAAAGTGAAACATGCCCTGAAAGGATGCTGAAACTATTTGGGAGTATGCAGTACAAAGTCTTTCTAGACCCTACTGAGGACTGCATACATCATGAAGCTTCTGCGAAATTGGAAGTACGCCTGGCCCGCTTACAACAACCTTTTGTTGCATCACCCTTTGCTTTGACTCATTCACTGTTGCAGAAATATCAGCAATGATGCCAGGAATCAAGAATGACCAGGTGGCTTTTTCCAGCAAAGGACCCAGACTTGTGTCTTTGCACTGCTTTGCAGATGGCTACCACGGCTACGACGGCTACGAATTACTTGAAGAACATAGCATGAATAATCAACATAAAGTGATATAAAGTGTAATTACAAACCATGGAGAATCTGTGGCAAGTTCTATCAATAGAAAAGCCAGATGACATTACACGTGCTGCAGATTGCAGATGATATAGTGATATCGTTGCGTGCTTACATGCCGGACGCACATCTTATACATGAGATAGAAATTATATCAACCTCAATACTTGCTGGTCAACACAGGACACTTGCAGTATGTACCTGCATAGTTTTTTGCTCGCCGTAGAAGTGATTTAATATCATCATCTCATCTCTTTAAACACATACCTTTGTATCCGTGTTTTTACATACAAATCCTTAGAACAAAATGTTGAATAATGCGGTGTCATTCAATGGTTTGACGGCCTCTTGGTTGCCTGCTCTCCCAGGTTGTCGGTCCTTTTGAACAACTTGACGACTACAGTTTGAGCTTGCAAGAGACTGGTGCTCAAAACATGATACCAAGATTCACGTCTTCATACCAAGATTCATCACACTTGTTTTATGCGAGACTTCAGAGATGCAGAATCAATCAATTCTCGAATCGCCCAGAAGGAGAAGGCTGTGCTGAAAACTTGTGATGTATTGCATCAAGTAGATTGACCAAGTCGAACAGAATTTGCAAACGACGGCCAGACATATGCTTGAAAATGGCTTTGTCCAAACATACTCAGAGGGTATCCTCCAAATTGTCATGTGAATGGGGCGCGTGATAGATTCGATAGATCATTGGATGCCCAACAGAAACGCCTGCTCCCTGTGGATCCGCCAGAGCAGAGGACTAGCTGACTAGCTGAGCCAGCAGCACTCATCCGGTCACAAAAAAAGACGAGGAAAACATGTGCCACGGTCAAGTTGGGATATGTTGATCAACCCATGAATACAATGGTGTATATATATATATATATTATATATACACACATAATATGTATATGTATGAACAGGGATATGATAAAAAGTGTGTATATATATATACACACACCCATTATGTTTGGATTCCCATGACGGGATGGATGAGCATAAAGCATATAGGATGTTTTGACCGTGGCACACATGGTGTTTTCGTGTTGCACGGGTTGCATTTCAGCTGGGAAACACGTTTGTGGAGAGACAGATTGGATTGTTGCTTTTGGAGGATCAATGGCGAGAGAGAACATTCACAACATATTAGGATATTCATGGGATGATATGGGTTACCCTCTGGTGAACTAACATAGCAATGGAAAATCACAATTTTTCATGGGAAAATCCACTATAAATGGCCATTTTCCATTGCTATGTTAGTTCACCAGAGGGTAATATGTGAGATATGTGAGAATAGTGGGATGATCATGACTATGGGATAACTCTAGAATAAACAAGAATAAACCAAGAGAGTCACTTAAAAGTTGGAGACCCGGGTTTCCACGCAGCACACCACGTTTTTCTAGACAGCATCCACAAGTCTTGCGCGGACGCCGCCATGAGTGGAGGTTCCGCTTTTGACAAAGCAGTCGGCCACACTGAAACCAAATTGGAAACCGAGTCCTATGGCTTAGAACAATATTTTCCAATCATTTTCCCATTCAAGGGGCCAGGCTAAGCAGGCTATGCCCCATTTCCAAAAAACGCAGGTCTTGAGCCTCCTGCGACCGATCGGTCCGAGAGGCGACAAAAAGCGAGTCGGGTCGACCGTTGGTACATCGACATGGGATGCCCATGTTTGACCATATTAAGCATACCGCGAAGCATACACAATACAAGTACTGTATATTTGCTTACATTTGATATATATATATATATATTTACATACATTTACATATAATATATATATATATATATATATGTATATACACACACACACTCTCTCTTTCTCTCTCTCTCTCTCTCTCCATACATACACATATTATCACATATTATCTATTAACGGCTATGTTTTTCGCACTATCACCGGTCAAGTGTTTGAGACCTGCGAGGCACACCAGGTGCTCTCATGTCAGCCACCGCCAAAGTGTGTGGACCTCGAAGCCCGTACAGTAGCCGTCCTGGTATGAACCATGGTTCTGATCTAGTTATGGAGGTTTCTTAAAACGGAGGTACCCCTACATCATTCCTTTTTTTGTGGGATTTTCCATTCTAAACGATCAATTTTGGGGTAGCCCCATTTTTTAGGGTATGTTCTTATCCCATCCCCATCTATATTTTTTGTTTTTGGCAGCCCCTGTGTAGAGTGTTCCTTAAATACGTGGCTTCATTCTGTTCCATTCCCACACGCAGGAAGAACCACAGTTTCTGGGGGGACCTCCAATCCATGCCCTTCCCTGTCGACGCCAACACCTGGTGAGCCAAGGTCAAGAGCCGCGTTCTTCATCTTCAACCCATCTCTGGTGCGCTGCGAAACTGGGTCAACGACGACACACATAGAAAGGAGGGTACCCCAATAGCTGAATGGTTTATAATGGACAAATCAAATCTTATGAAAATGGATGATTTATGGGTAAGGGGTAACCGTGGTAACCCTATTTTAGGAAATCCCCAGACTGAGTTCCCCTTCTCTTTGGTTCAGCAAGAAGTGAATGTGGAGGACATTTATGAAGTTAGTTCACTCAGTCCGGAGAGCGCTGCGCGGACAGATCATCAACGTTGCGACATATGCAGGTACCTGAGACACCGAAACCAAGTGAGGAGGAACTCCAGGACCGTTTGAAGATGTTTGTGAGGTCACGGCGGGGTTTTGCCTATGGGTCAAAAAACACACATCCCAAGAACCTGAGATTTTTGGATGATTTTGGTATGTGTTCACCAGTTTACGAGTTTAGACCTGAAATTAGGACAAAAAACAAAAAGTGGTCAAGGGTGGACAAGGCCATGTTTTCGCCCAGCCGCAGGATGCAAAGATCATATACTATTCGCCTTCTTGCGCACCCATCGAGGAGAAGCGATCTCAGGTGCGCACTATCCATTCTTCGCTTGTCTGGAAAAGAACACGCATGATTTGAAACATTTGCATTTGCATGGAAATAAATGAGATTTCGGGCAAGGATTTCAGCATGGAGGACTTTTCCACATCGCTATTTAAAAAAAATGCATGATGTAGAAACATGCAGAGAGCTTCTCGGGGAACACATTTCAGAAGTTAAGTCGTCTCCCCGATGTTTTCTTTTCTTAGATCCTCCAATTTTTCGAACCGACCTTGGATGTCCGTATTTCATGAAACAGACTTCTGTGACTGTTTTAAACAGACTTTGCATGACTTTGCTGTTAAGAGATGAAGATCTATAGATATCTATAGCCTATAGCTGTTCTATAGCTATGTGAGATATTTTGCCATTATTAACCATATTAACCATTATTAACCATTATTAACCATTATATAACCTGGGGGATTTTCTATGGGTTTTGACGCCTCAAATTGAAGGTGGGCATGATTGAGGGCCTCATTTCCTTCACATCGATGTTCAGCGGTGAAGGCTGGTGGAGAATTGAGAACTTACCAACGATATACCCTCTGTTTATTTAACATAGCCATGGAAAATGGCCCATTTATAGATGGTTTACCTATTAAAAATGGTGATTTTCCATGGCTATGTTAAATAACCAGATGGTAAATACTATATAACCGGATGTGATTCTACTATAATAACCAGATAATATATATATATATATATTATATCTTATTATATTATAATACTATGTAACCAGATAATAATATTTTTCAAATTTCCAGTGGTGTATACTGCTAGCCACTTTTAACATGTTTATTGCTTTTCTGATCCTGAGTGCAAACAGATTCTGTTCTTTTCCTGTTGACCTTTTCTGGCAAGCAAACACAGCATGATTCAGACCGCAATGGTTGGTAGATTTTGGACGGGGACATGTCAGAGATTTCGACCTATTTCAACAACATCCATGTTGTTCATAAATCACCATAATCGGACTAGAAACGGTTAGAACCCGGCCCCACACATATCATATCATAGATATACATATATATATATATATATCAGTAAAAATATATCTCTCAGAGACCAGCAAGAATCTAAGAATGTTGACTTTCAGATTTTCAGATTTAGATCCATCCTAACTTCCTGATTCCCGCCGTTTCCGTTGTGAAGGGTTGGTTTGGATTTGTCCTTGTTTAGGCGGCCCTCTGCGACACATCCGCACGAAACAGCTGGCCTTTAGTGTCATGGAGGCACTGGACTCCACAGTGGCCTGGTGATTGCTATTTTTTAGTCGCCAAATGTGGAATCGACACGAATCGACGGGATAGAAACTGCAATGTCATGGGATACCGGGGACACCCAACAGTTATCATCAACTAATACAACCTGTTTCTTGGTCCACTGGAAACTCGGACGCTTGTCGTGCTCCATCCATCTGATCCATCCGTCAGGTCGAGCCGCAAATTTGGATGGTGCTAGTGATGCGCCATGCCATGGCTGCAGATGGGCAGTCCGATGAGGAGTCGATGAGTTCGGTTGTGAATTTTCAGCAAGCTGTACTGTAATTATGGGTGTGTCTAAGTAACAATCTTTTTCAAGGATTATTTTCATGAGGAAAAGGTAACAAATATATATATATATATATATAAAAGCTGATATATTCTCATAGTATATGTGATATTATATGACTATATCACCATATTATCACCATTTTGGCGGCACATCCATTCTTCAGGACAGTCTCTATGAGAAAACTCTCCAGGCGTTGTGGATGGCTCGCCGGGTGAGTGCTGAACATCCCTAAAACTTGGGGTGGTACGTTCGTAGTTGGAAATATATAATATACACCCACCACGTTGAAAGATAAAGACACCAAAGTCAACAGGGTGGTTAAATATAGAGGTTAAATAGAGCTGACCTTAGTATACCTTAGTTACCTTTAATCTTTGCAATGACACGATATGACAGGATGCCTGTTGGCTTTCTGCCGTTTCTGCTGGCTCAAGCCGAAGTGGCGGTTGAATCGACTGTGCTCTGTTCGAGCAAGGGTTGGGCAGTCTTCGCAGCTGGAAGCAGAACATCTTGCAGTTGAGACAAGAATCGGAACTTCAACACAGAACACATTCCTTTTGGAAGTGTTGCAAGTAGAATCCCCCAAGTACCCCAAAAAAATTGGTCGAAGTTCACTAATAGACTAACTTCGACACTTGACCGACGCGTCACAGAGTTTTTCACGATTCGCGATTCACCAGCAAAGCCAGCCCAGTGTGACCTTTGAATCATGTGGAATCCTCAGGACTATGCTGTCAGGTGGGCTCGGGAGGACTCCAAAAATCAGTGATGATCCCTGTAAACTAAAGATTTTTTTCATGGCAATATGGGACAATAATATATATATATATAATAATGATAATATGGCTTGGTTCTCCAGTCGATAAAATAAGAGGTATATCCATCACATATCCATCACAGGTCATCTGGTTTGATCCCAGTGAACCCGACTACGATCACAGAGCGAACCGCGACTGTCATCGCAGCATCCCCTTTGATTGGATTATTCAAATTGGCACAATTTGATGCGTACCCGAAGAGACGCCAGAGTTGCTTTGGCTTTCAGCGATTTGGATCGATTTGGCAGATTGCTAATTCTTTATTCAGGTTTTCTGGGAACAGGCTACCACCAGATCCAACGGCAAAAATATGCAAAAATCATCATACCATTGAAATCAGAAATGTGGGACCAACACCATTTCAACAATCCAGCTGGCCATTTGAATCAAGGGCTGGATGCAGCCAGGCACTATTACAATGTTGAATTGATGGCGCAACGCTGGCAGGAGCAGCAGGAGCGTCATCTCGTGTCATCTGTCATTTTGTCCCAAAAAAAGGGCCGGAGATTTCTTCCAAAACGATGGGATTTTGGGGTTCTCTAAGGTTTCATGAGTATAGTTGATATAAGCTATACTCTATGCATCTCATGTCTAAAGGCATCTCTCCAAGCAGTTGAAAGATCTTCATTGCGCAGGAAGGCTATGCGCCATCGTTGGAAGTTGGGCAGAGTTCTGAACATGTCAGCATCTTATGGTTTGATTTGGTAACGGTGGTTTCCATTGGTTGGTGGTTTGGAACATGTTTTATTTTGCCATATATTGGCAATAATATAATCCCAACTGCCTAATAGTTTTCAGAGGGGTTGACAGCACCAACCAGATTATTATCGTTTTCTTTCTCTTGGGATGATCATCCCAGTTGACGTTCATCTGGTAGTTTGAAACCACCAGAGATCAACCTGGCTTTCCCAGGTTGGGCAGCTACCAGAACAGCCTAACCCATCGGCAGCTTCAGATTTTGAGATGGCACTGCTACAGAACTTTCTTATGCAGCAGCAGAAACAAATGCAGCCGCAACAGCAGCAGATGCAGCAGCAACTGCTGCAACTGCAGATGCAACAGCAGCAGCAACAGCAGCAGCAGCAGCAGCAGCAGCTGCAGCAGCTGCAACAGATGCAACAGATGCATGAGGCTGGTGCGTTCTGGCCTGTCCGAAGCACGAGATCAAGAAATGAATGCGAATTAAAATGACAGAACCGTACATTATACACGCACACACACACAGACACACATATAATATATATATAGATAAGATATGATAAGATATGATAAGATATGATAAGATATGATAAGATATGATAAGATATGATAAGATATGATAAGATATGATAAGATAATTATGATTGATATGTACACACAGATATTTGCACACAAGATATTTGCACACATCTGATATAGCTATATGTATAACTGATAACCATAACTATATTATATATGATATATCTTGTATCCATAGCCTGCCCAGGCCGCAATGGGCTCCGGCTTGCGTCCAGCCCTGAAGCCGGAAGCATCCCATGGAGCTGACTCCGTAGGCTGCCAGAATCTTTGACGTTTGACTCACCCAAATGACGATAGCACTGAAAAAATTCTCGGGCCTTGGCCTATGCGAAGTTTAGTTCTTCACGATATATGCGATATATGCTACTGCCCAAATGGCTTGTTTCTGTCAATGGGTTAGCGCTCTCTGAAACGATGCAGAGCTCCGAAGTGAAGAAAGCTGCACTTGTTCAAAAATTGCACAAAAGACAGCAAGGTGCTGATTGTGTAAATGTGTGCTGAATATCACAATTCAAAATTTCATAGTCAATGTGTTCTGACTATGTAAATTCTGTCTGACTCCACTGAACCGTTCCCGTTAGCAGGTGCAAATCATCAGGCAGATGGAGCTGATGAAGCGGAACTAGCACGGTGCTACGAGCAACTTGGAAGAAATGTTCCAGTCAATGGTCAAACCGCCAGTGGGATTACACTGGCCGATAGAGTCCCGTTGTGGGATGGGTGACCATAGCACTTCCCCACTTGACCCAGCTGGTACTCGGACAGCATACAGTATCTCTTTGTTGATAGCACCTCTCTGCCTCTGAACAACTCTGGATCGAGGCAAGCAGTGAGCGATTTTTTGAATGACCAGAAGTCACTTGAGGACAGACACATGCGATTCATTGGCGTCTTAAGGGTTCAGCCTCACCTTTACAGTAGCAACCTGCAGCTCTTGACAATGGGGCCGGCAATTCTTCGAGGGGACCTAGGGGAGCACAAGGGGGCGCCTTTGGCGGAAGGTTCAGTGTTTTTGGCCGGGCGTTCTCTGGTGTCCGCAGCGTCAGATGCAACCCTCTTGAAGTGTGGCTCCTCGATATATCCTGGCCTGGCCATGATGCACCCAGTTGTGGCATGTTGAATCATGTTGGCAATAGTTTGAAAAAAAAACACATTCAGGAATCCAACCTGCAATCTTTTCGCGCCATCAATTTTGTGTTGCGCAAGAATGCTGCAAATCGCAGAAGGCTCCACACATTGAACTACAGCGAGTCGACCGTGGCCCCCTTTACATCGCACCCTTGACAGCAGGGGAATTCACAATGGAACGTAAACGAAATTGAATGGCAGGGCGTGAGCGGCACTGACATTGCAAGGGTAGGAAATAAATTAATCTCCCTCTCCCCCTCTCTCGCTCTCGCTGTATCTAATATAGATATATGATGTTTTTTTTTGATGATATATGTATATATGATTGTGTATATGATTGTGTATATATTGTGTATATGATTGTGTATATGATTGTGTATATGATTGTGTATATGATTGTGTATATGATTGTGTATATGATTGTGTATATGATTGTGTATATGATTGTGTATGTATGTATGTAATGTAATGTAATGTAACGTAACGTAACGTAACGTAACGTAACGGTAATGTATGTAGGATAAATATTGAACTGTCTGTCTGTCTCTCTCTGTCTGTCTCTGTCTGTCTCTGTCTGTCTCTGTCTGTCTCTGTCTGTCTCTGTCTGTCTCTGTCTGTCTCTGTCTGTCTCTGTCTGTCTATCTAAAACGATATAGTGTGTGTCTATATATATATACACATGCATTCTATTCTATTCTCTTCTATTCTAGTCCAGTCATACTATTCTATTCTATTAATATTAATAGCAATATTAATGTCAAATTATATCAAATTATATTATATTATATCAAATTATATCACATTATATCAAATGATATCAATCTATATCACATTATATATATATATATATCATATAATATCATATCAGGTCATATCATATTATATTATATTATGTTATATTATATTATGTCCTGTTATGTCATGTCATGTTATGTGCTATATTATACTATATTATATTACCCGCTGGTAAATTAACATAGACCGTGAAAACAGCCAATTTTTAGTGGAAACTAGTCTTTCAACCCCTGTCTGCCAGGGTCTATGTTAATTTACTGGAGGTTATGTTATATTAGTTTATGTTTTATATTATACTACTATATAATATAATAAACTATACTATATAATATAGTAAATTATTCTATACACATTACAACATAATATAAGATAATATAACATAATATGATATAATATTATGTTATATTATATCATATTAAATTATATTAAATTATTTCAAGAAAATATATTACACTACGTATAGTATAGTATAGTATAGTATAGTATATAGTATAGTACATAGTATATAGAATATAGCACATAATATATAGTCTATAGTGTATAGTATACTATGTATAGAATATAGTATATAGTATATAGTGTATAGTGTACAGTGTATAGTGTATAGTGTATAGTGTATAGCGTATAGCGTATAGCGTATAGTGTATAGTATTCAGTATATAGTATATAGTATATAGTGTATAGTGTATAGTATAGAATAGAATAGTATTATGTGTTATTTCATTTTATTTACATAAATCGAGTAGCTTAGATATGTCAATAACTAGTTGCTAATGTTAGCTTATCGTCCTTGTTCTTCGTAGCCACAGTGCATTGATCCATGGGCCAGGACGATGACGAAGATGACGCAGATGAGGTAAGCGATGAGGCCGAAGATATCACGGAAGATGCTGCGGAGAATTCTCAACCTGCTGCAGCGTCTAGCTTTGAAGCAGTCGTTCCAAACTGGTGTCACTGATGATCTCTGATGTCTGGCTTTTGGATTTGGGGTCAGACATTTTTGGGGGAATATCAGGATTTGCCCATCCTACACATGAACATCCAGTACGGATATAATGCATACATTGTATGTGTTTGTATGCAATCTCTTGTGCCATGCTCTTCGGAGGTTCTAGTATTAAAGACATTGTAAGATCCTCACCATGCTGAGGAAGATCCAGGGCTGAGCCTCTTCAAACGAGATGAGTCCTGGCTTTTTGACCCAGTGAAAGCATTTGAATGCACAATTTGAATGTAGATACATTTTGTGGAAACATTGTGGATCATTTTGGATTTGTGCGTTCTGACAAGCCACATGCGTGTTGAAGTAGCGAGGCTCATGCTCAGCCCTCAGGACCAGCCTCAGGAGGAAATCAAGAGGGGTCGCGGAAGGACGAAAGGAGGGAATCGCTTCTGGTGCTGCTTCCATTTGCACGAGGCCAGTCACTATCCAGTCACTTTGATTGCTTTTGACTCTTTGATTTGAGGAGCATTTGTGGTATTTTGGTGTTTGGCAAGAAAACCATGTTTGAATTTGATCCCGATATCGACTTTTGACTTGTTGATGTCAGCATCCTTGACTTGGAAGTGGTGTCAATAGCTACAACTCATGTGGATGCGAATTTAGGGTTTGTGGCGAGAGATGCAGAGGAGAACCAAATCTAGGAGGATTGAGGTAATTTAACATAGCTACAAAATGCTACAAATATGGAACACCAGAATTTTCAATAGGTCATTCCCCTATAAATAAATGGATCATTCTCCATGGCTACGTTAAACTACCGGAGGGTATCGCTTCCGATCTGCTTTCCACGAGGCATACCTCCAGTACAAAGTCTCACCCTCAGACATCACCCCGAGGGGAACGTCCAAAGATGGTTTTTTTGGACTCCCAATGCGTGACCACTGTGACCCAAAAAAAACAGATGTCGGGGTAGCCGATTTCTGGACACCGGCCCAGGTTGTACCTTGTATCATTGGCAAAGGGGGCTACAATACGAGGAAGAACTGGGCAGAGACGCAGCACAGCACTGGGTTTGCCCCCGGAAGATTCGGATAAAACAAGGTGGTTAGGGCACTGAAATTTTAGACCATTCCAGTCCCCAAGCAATCTCACAGGACAGGCTGAAGCATGAGCCAGTGGGACCTACTTGTATGATTTGGGTTGCAGCCCCTCCAAGATGAAACAAAGCACATCCAATATGGGGAGTGGTCAATACCTATGTGACGCATGTGACTGTCTAGATGGAATGAACATCCATTTCATCAGATTTTCCACCTCTTTTAATGTTCAGGGTTTCAAATCATAGCCACATCGCAACACATAAAATGTGCCGGAGCGTCGACCTTTGACCTTGACTTTCCAGGGCAATCTTTCAGAAAACTGGAGCGAAAGTGCGAGTCCGAGGACGAGGGAGTGGTCACCTCGAGTCTTGGTCTTGTGGCCAGCTGACACAGGGATTCAGTTCTCCCAAGTTTAAAGGACAACAATGGGAATATCATGGGAATATCATGGGATAAGTTTGGAGGTGCAAGAGACATCCAAGACTTCCAATCGAATGAGTCAGTCCTCGATTCGCGTAAGTTATCCCATACATTGTACATATATATATACACATATAAGTATACAATACAGTAGTATACACATATTGTATCATATATATAATGATATAAATATATATATATATCAATATATAATGATATATATATATATATATACATGTCTATCATATGTATATCATATGTAAGCAGTCTGATTTATAAGTGTAATGTCTGTACATAATGTATTTAGTGTTGTGTAATGTAATGCAACGCAATGTAATATAATGTAATGTAATGCAATGTAATCTAATGTAATTTAATTCATTCATTCATTCACTCACTCACTCGCTCACTGCTTCTTCCGTTCGCTCATGGCTTCGTCTCAAACATTTTCAACGCAGCACAATTCCTGTAGGCCATCAATTTTTTAGCGATTTTGTTTAAAGAAAAATCCGACTCGGCACGGGCCGTGCACTACCTGGTATAAGATTATTTAATGTAATGCTTTTTGTTATGTACTGTATTGTTCTGTATTGTTCTGTTCTGATATCTAGGCATGCATAGTTATATATGAATAGATATACAATGATATATATATATATACACTGTATATATATATATATTATATGTATACTGGTCACTAGCCCCTTAGGATTTTATGGGATGACCTGACCTCGCTATTCCGTTCTCAGGAATCCGGGACCAACACAGAAGCTCCAACTGGCCCCATGCTGACCGTGTCGTCGCCAATGGAGAAGCTGGGGCGGAAAATTGGGTGGCCAGGGGTGGCCTGCGTGATGATTTTTACAATTTGTTTAAGGTACTTCAGCATGTAACAATTGCTGTATACATCATTATACATACGTAATAGTAGATATATATATATATATATAACATGTGATATACACATATTGTGTCGCCACATGAAAGGGCACGTTCATCCAGAAAAAAAGGGATTGCACTGTGCCGTTGTGTTGGGATTTCCTGATTTCGAAGTCGGGTGACCATCCCCACATACCAAGTTTAGACTGCACGCCTATGACCATGGAGATATGCTTTCTCAGGTCTGATGGGGAACTCTTGGTGGAAGTATTTCCGATACAAACATGTTGGTTTTCCATTCTAGTTGTTTGCTGGAACTTTAGATGTATGCTTTTTTCCTTGTTCCAGTCATGCCTAGAGTTCTCCTAGTCTCTCATATCTCTTCCTTCCCGGGATAGCGTCAGCTATAGTTAGGGGTTATTGCTGAATTTAGTTTAGGCCACCTCTTTTGTCTCCCCTCTGCCTCCCTTTTGTCTCCATTGGCGACCTTCGTCTTAAGTTTCTCTTGCGAGACAAAGTTTGTTTCCCGCGTGTCTCCCTTCGGCCTCCCTTTCCCTTTGTGAATTTCTTTCTGGGCTGCTTTCCTTCTGTTTCCCTTCTGTCTTCCTTGGCGAAATTTGCCTTCGGCTGCTCTTGGCTGCTGCTGCCGCGTGGTTTCGCAAACTCTCCCTCTTCCCGGCTGCTTCCTTCGTTGAATTTGTTCTAGAGTGCTCTTGGCTGCTGACACCGTGTCTCCAAGCTGCTTCTCTCCCGTCTCCCTTGATGAATTTGGCTCTATGCTACTCGCAGCTGCTGCTGCCGCCACTTTGTCTCCCAAGCCTATATCTCTTTTGTCTTCAAACCTCCTTGGTGGATTTTGTCTTAGGCTGGTTTGTCTGCCGCTGTCCCCGAGCTGTCTCCTTTTTCTTTCCCTCCTGTCTCCCTCGCAATATTTATCTTAGGCTGCTGTTGGCTGCTGCTGCCGCCTTGTCTCGTCTCCCTTGTGTGTCACTTCTGTCTCCCTTCTGTCTCCCTTTGTGAATTTCGCTCTTGGCTGCTCTTGGCTGCCGCTGAAAACTTGTCATCCAAGTTTGTCTTCCCTTCTGTCTCCCTATGTGTTCCAAGGTCTCCTGTATCTCGGTCTTCGGTGATGCTTCTGTTTCCTTTGTGATTGACAGCAACAATCCAACAGCGCCCACCACCAGGCAGCAAGGCAGCAGGCAACAAGCAACAAGCAGCAAGCGGCAAGCGGCAAGCAACAAGGAACAAGGAACAAGCAAGAAACAACCAGAAACCAGCAACCAGCAACCTGCAACCAGCAAGCAACAAGCAATAAGCAACAATAACAAGCAACAACAACTGGGTGGTGACATGGTTCTTCTTCCCGGTTGTGGTTGCGCCTGAAACCTGTTGTTTTTGTTGCAACAATTTCATTTGGGGGTTTCTTAAAAAGGAGGATCCCCCGTCACCATGGGTTTCAATACACAACTTGTTCAATTTGGATGATTTGGGGGTACCCCCATGACTGCTTGGGAAACTTCCATTTCTTGTGAGAGGCAGCCCATCTCTGAGGAGCAGTTTCAACGAGGCCATCCAACAAACAGCGGAGTTGCTTCTTTCAACACAAAAAAAGATGCAGCGCCTTGACTGCGTGGCTGGGGATGCTGAAACAGCCAGCACAGGGTGAGAAAAGTCATCCTGGAGTAGGGTTTTGGAGAGGATTGGTATCTAAACTGGCTCTTATAATTGTGGTTGAGCTGCTGCAGCGCCGCTGTAGTCAGGAGCGCATGCACTTTTCTGTGACATTGTGATAACTAATTGACTAATTAAATTAACGATTAAATCGTAAAAATTCCATTTGACCTGCAGACGGCTACCCGGCTACCTTTGTGGTGATATGTTATCGTTTTACATTCACATAGTGTTCCAACATTGGAGTCGTGTCGATTGGATGCCCCTGCTGGTGAAATTTCCAACGTCGTGGCACCAAGGCAATTGTACCCCGAAATCCAGGCCTGTGGACAGCTGCTCCAAGCTCCATCAAGCTTTGATGGCAAGACGTGGCAAGACATGCTGTGTTGCACAGTTTGAATATAGTTTGACAATGGCAGGTGTCTTGCGTTTGTTTATTGTACTCATGTTCGAACTGTTCGAACCACGAGGCTTTTTAATTTTTCAATCAAAGCCAGGAGACCATTGGCGACCTTTGCTGGCATTGCTCGAAAAGCGATGGACAGACCTATCGTCAGGGTGCCCAGAAGCTGATTACATGGGGTTTTCTTAAAATGGTGGATCCCCAAGTCACCATGGGCTTCAATACAAAAAATTGTCTAATGACTGGATGATTTGGGGTACCCCCCATTGATGCTGGAGACGGCAACGAAGTCTCAGGATTGCAGGAGGACGGGAAGTTGGTTCTCGAGGCGCGAGGAACAGTTTATTGCCACAGGTCGATTCCAAAGACACGGCTTGGTCCAAAACAAAAGGAAGGCTATTTACTATTTGTTGAGGGAGTTTCTCTTTCCCGTTTCGGGATGTTTCTTTTGATTGCTGCTTCTTTGCTTTTCTGCTTTTCCCGGCTTCTTTGCTTCTCTTCTTCTTTGCTTTTCTGCGTATCTGCTTTTCCCGGCATCTTTGCTTCTTTTCTTCTGTATTTTTCCGCTTTTCCCGGCTTCTTTACTTGTCTTCTTTTCTGCTTTTCTGCTTTTCCCAGATTCTTTGCTTCTCTTCTTCTCTGCTTTTCCCGGTTTCTTTGCTTGTCTTCTTCTCTGCTTTTCTGCTTTTCCCAGCTCTTTGCTTGTCTTCTTCTCTTCTTCTGTGCTTTTCCGCTTTTCCCGGCTTCTTTACTTGTCTTCTTGTCTTCTTCTCCGCTTTTCCGCTCTTCCCAGCTTCTTTGCTTCTCTTCTTCTTTGCTTTTCTACTTTCCCGGTTTCTGTTTTTCTCTGCTTTTCCCGGTTCCTTTGCTTCTCTTGTTCTTTGCTTTTCTGTTTTTCCCGGCTTCTTTGCTTGTGTTCTTCTCTGTTTCTCTGCTTTTACCGGTTTCTTTGTTTCTCCTCTTCTTTGTTTTTCCCCACCTGCCAGGTGAGGGTTGTTAGATTTTATGTCAGTTGCCTCCTCCTCCTCCTGCTCCTCCTCCTCCTCCTCCGCCTCCTCCTGCCTCGTCCTCCTCTCCTCCTCCTCCTCCTCCTCGTCCTCCTTGTCGTCCTTGTCGTCCTCGTCGTCCTCGTCGTCCTCGTCGTCCTCGTCGTCCTTGCTCAACTGCGACTCGCGATCCACAGTGTTCTCTGCCGGACCTCAACCACGACCATCCACGCCCAGTGTTCCCTGCCGGACC
>Ga0126342_10006553_pt1 | contig 20678 bp, 20 predicted proteins | sample Cyp1metagenome_FD_92528 | JGI IMG/M metagenome (GOLD analysis project Ga0126342, IMG submission 92528) | Coral microbial communities from Lord Howe Island, Old Settlement Bay, Australia - Cyphastrea 1 metagenome | ecosystem: Host-associated > Invertebrates > Cnidaria > Coral ...
TGTAGTGTAGTGTAATGTAGTGTAGTTGCAATTGTAGCTGTAGCTGTATTAGTAATAGTAGTTGTAGTTGTAGTTATAGTTGTAGTGTAATTAGTGTAGTGTAGTGTAATTGGTGTAGTATAGTGTTATTAGTGTACTGTAGCGTAGCGCGTTTGCATTTGTAGTTGTGGTGGTAGTGTAGTTTAGTTGCCGTTGCAGCTGTAGTTGTAGTTGTCTACCTATCTATCTATCTATCTATCTGTCTATCTATCTATCTACCTATCTATCTATATTTATCATTATGTATCTATCTGTCTATCTACAAGCTTGAAAACGAAGCTATTCTGCGAGAATTCCTCAATTTTTGAACTTGACAACATCAGAAGCGCAGCAATTCTGCGAGACTTCCTCAATTTTTGAACTTGACAAAGTCAGAAAGGAAGCAATTCTGCGAGACGTCGTCATTCTATTCTAGTTGACAACATCAAAACATTCAAAAACCGAGCAATTCTGCCAGACTTCCTTCAAAAATGGACAGTTGAGGGCAGAGCTGACGGCCTCGTGCAAATGCACTTTGCGATTTTTCCATTCCATCTGTTTAAAGTACTGCTCCTGCCACGAAAAAGTGAAGCCGGGTCATACGAAATGCTGCACCTGTCGCGCAAAATCATCTTAGCAAACCTGAAGATCTGATGCTCCAAAATGCAACCGGAGTCAACATCTCTGATGAACATGTCTCTTGTACTGCACATGCCACGCGAAATGCATCTTTGCAGATCCTCTTGAAATGTCACACACCTTCCATCGTTTGTGGAAATGCTACAAAACCCTTACGTTTTGCTCACTTTTGGCAGGGTGCAGAATCCCTTGCCCTGCGACGCAAAACGACGCTTCAACATCCAAAAGTGGCGCAAACATGTGGTGTTTTTAGCATTCTGACTTCGAAACGTGCTTCGCGCCACAACAGCGTACACTTTTTGAACATCTCAACTTCCAAAAGAGCTCTTGACGTGGTGTGCTTTTTACATTTTGACTTGGAAATGTGCTTTGCGCCACAACGGCGTACACTTTTTCGACATCGCAACTTCCAAAAGTGTCCGAGCCCATCAGTTTTTAACACTTTTGACTTGGAAATGTGCTTTGCGCCACAACGGCGTAAACTTTTTCCACATCGCAACTTCCAAAAGTGCTCCGAATGTGAGGCGTTTTTTAGCTTCTTCACTTGCAAATGTGTTTGGCGCCACAACGGCGTTCAATTTGTCATCTCTCATCTCCCCAGATGGCTCCAAGCCCGCCGCTTTAGCGAGCCTACTTTTCGACCCTCCGGAGCCACAAATCACTCCTGGAGATTCAAAACCCTGGAAAAATCCCTAAGTTCTCGGTGTTTACCTGCTTTTCCCTGCAAATTATGGACTTGACGTCAAACACCAGAACTCCTAAAACTCCTTGCTTTTGGAAGGCAATACGATGTCCAGGGTGCTTTTTAAGGTCTGAGGGCTGAGTTGAGCAAAGTGAAGTTGCCAACGAAAACGTTGGAAATTACCAGCTGGCAAAAATCCCGCAAATATCCGCAAAACTCCTGCAAATATCCGCAAATCCCAAAATGACGGAGAGCTAACATTTTCTGATTCTCAGGGTTTGGGGATGGCCCCACTTGGCAGCGTTGCACTGTCAAATGACATGAAACACCTGAAATTCCTGACTGAAATCGCTGGAACGCGGAAACTCCTGACTTTTTCCAGGAGAATGAATCTCCAGGTTGGAAAAGCACAGTGAATCGCGACTTTTCTACCTTTCCCGCACCTGCATCTTCTTTCTTCTGACTCTTTCTCTTCTCTGATCTTCTCTCTTCTTCTCTTCTCTTCTCTTCTCTTCTCTGGCTCTTCCCATCTCCGCTTTTCCATCTGTCCATATTGTCGGAAGTCTGACTTCTAAACTTCCTTCGAATATAGAATGTGGGAATAAATCCCGATGAAATTTGGATTGATGATCATCCCTTAATGTGGGCACATAGTAACCCCCAAAACGATGCAGAAATGGTGACAACAACCAAGTTCTAGTATATAGGGTGTTACTTTTCTATCATGTCGGGGTTGCTGCTATAATACGCCTGCAATAGCTGGGAGTTAGGGTAACGGATTTGTAATTTAGCTGGGGAGCCAAAACCAAAACCTACCGGAAAATCCCAAGCAACACATGGTAGGTGAAAATGAGGATTCCCAGTTCATGGAGTATGATAATCCCAACTTGATATACAGAAGAGAAAAACCCAAGAACCAATCATCGACCAACTGTTTTTTTGAAGCGGCTCAAGTGGGTTATACCCAGTGACATTCACACACAAGTTGAAGGTGGGTGGCCCTGCCTTGCGGAGTAGCGTGGTCAACCGAATAATATATATATATATATATATATATACATATACATATGCATTATATATATATAATCACACACATATATATATACAATTATATACATATATATATATATATATATACACACTATATCACTATATTGTATATATTATCCAATTGTTCAAGGTTGATACAAACCCCAAAGGGTAAAATTGTGATCTCAGATCTCTTACAAATTTTGACCACATTGATCATTGACATGACCGACGTGGGGAAGAAAAAGAGTACTCTTCAAGAAACCATCAGTGTCATGGCTAGTCACGGCTTCTTGTGCCAAAGAAGTTTCAGTGCTCTTACGCGCCACTTGGCAATGGGTCTAAATCACTTAAGAAACGAATGGATGGCCTGAGGCTCAACTTGATATCAACCGTAGGTTCTTGAGCCTCCAAGTTTGACCGCGTACAGTGGTGGGTTCCTCGTTTTCCGAATGATACAAAAAACAAGACAAGCACAGCAAAAAGGCCGCCTTTGGGGAGCTCCACCACGGCGCAGGCCACGTTTTCCTCGATGATGAACTCCGTCATCTTCACCGCCACCTGCTTCCCTTGAAGCTTCTCCAATGCCTCCAGAACGCTTTTATGACCACGATGTGATCAATGTTTTTGGAAAATGCATCTATATATAATGTATATTCATGTGTATACATACATATATGTACCTGGATTTTCGAAAGAACACAAATAATTGTCCGTTTGCAAGATTTCTGAAGGAGCTGGAAATGACTACTGTGGTCAATTTTGGATTTAATTTGATTTAATTTGTACCTTTTGGGCTGATCTTACTCTACTTTGCGTAAAAATGTGTCGGTTTTTCTGGGCGGAAATTCCCGGGAAAAGGTCGTAAATACCCGGGAAAAGTGCGGAAATACCCGGGCAAATTCATCATGACTCAAAAATGAAAACATGAAGTGGTGTTTTTTCTTGAAATGATCATTTTTATTTTGAAATGGGCAAATCTACAGAAAATTGATAGAAACCAAACCAAAATCTGCCCTGGAAATAAATTTGTAACCAATGAATATCCAGGTATATATAAAATACATAAACACATATAAATGTATATTTAAATATAGAACAACAATTTTGTATGGATATGTAAATATACTTGTATATATGTAAATATATGTTGTTTATCTTCATGCATGTCTGCGTATAATGATGATACCAACCATAGACTTAATTTATAGGATCATCCCCATCTGGCGATCATGCCAAGAACCTAAGTGGCCCGAAATTGGATGTACCCTCCGTAACCAAACATGGCAATGGAAAATCCCTTACAAATGGAAGTGTTAAATTGAAAAGCATCTATAAAATGAGAGATTTTCCATTATATACCTTGTTTGATTGCCAAAGGGTGATTTCTTTGATTTTAAGCGGCCATGCTGTGACAGCGGAACCATTTATAGATACAGGAAATTCTAGGTTTTGACAGGATCTTCATTCCAGAAGTCCGTCACCGGATCTCCTTACGGAACCGTTGTTCTTCGCAAGTTTCAGCCGCAAACGCGTGGAAACAACACATTTTCAGACTCAAACGCTGTTCTTTGCAAGTTTCGGCCGCAAAGCCGTGAAAAAGACATTTTCAAGGTGAAAGGTTGTTTTTCCGAAGGTTCGGCCGCAAAGCCGTGAAAACGAGGAACTGGGAGATTCCAGCAGTTGAAGACCTACGAAACAGGAGTATACAAACCCAACAAAAATGGGGATAGCTGATGAAAGAATACGAGATGTGCACAAGGTTTTGTTAGGTGTTGAGCCATGCTCGCAACGCATTTATACCTGGGTATGGTGATTGGTCACGAATAGCCCCCTCACTTTATCTGAATCTTCATCCCACGCATATTCAGGTTATAGTTATGTGGTGGTTTGGGTTGGTGGTTTGGGTTGGTGGTTTGGAAGTCTGTTTTGTTTCGTGTGGATTTTGCAATGTGTCTGATTAGAGTCTGATTTTAGCAAGGCCAGGGTTTCAAGCGTGGATTTTGCGTAGTTTTATATCTGGGTTGATGTCAGCTTGATGACCGTATATGATATTTCCAAAATCGAAACTGCCAAGCAACGAAAACTCAGGGTAAATAAAAATCTGGAGGAGTTTGAATTTCCCAGCGCAGAAGCCAAAAGATACGTCCGCAAAGACAAATGACCTAGTGAAAACGACAAAACGCACAGGTATGCACAGGTGCTATTACAGATTTGTGTTTTGTTTACCGATCAGCGTACGATCGATTTACGATCGATTTGCGATCAATTTGAATCAAAGAGTCTGACAGTTTCCATGTAGTCCCCAAAAAGGTTTCGAACATGTTCCCTTTATCTATACACGTGGTGGTTGGCTCGGACGTCCGGGTAGGGCGCGCAACTTGGTGTCATTTCGTACTTCATTTTACAAGTCATTTGGCTTCCGCAGCCATTTCTACTGGCAAGCGCGGGAGATCGTCGCAGTGCCTTTTTGCATTGGTATTTGCAGTGAATAGGAGCCGCGTGCCTTAGAAGACGGTCTTGATGCTACGCTCTTGCAAACGTCATGTAACTTAGATGGCCCACCTGATTGACCAGTTATGACATAGCCAGATCCCACAAGTAGTTGCACCTTATAACTTCAGACATGGAGCCGGGCACTCAGTGATGATGATGATGATGATGCTGATGATGATGCTGATGCTGATGCTGATGCTGATGCTGATGCTGATGATGTGCTCGGATGGCGTCCTACCCTGACGTCCGAGCGTGGTGGTTGTATGGTGTCTTCTAACTGATGCAGTTCAGTTTTGCTGGAGGTTCCATGCAAGTTCCAGGGAGGTTACACACCAGTAAGCTAAATCAGTAAAGCCAGCACTTAACCAACATGAAATCTGCATGGGAATTATATGGAAAATCCATGAAATCTGAATCAGTCAGTCAGTCACAGTACAGGACAGGACCAAACTGCGATTGGGTTCAAGAAATTGTTTTTCCCCCGGATTCAATAAATACTATAGTTATACAAAGAATAACTTTTAATCAAGTAACAAAAATAATATATATTCAGTAACAAAGTATAAGCAATAAAGTGAAATTAAAGGAACTTAAATAAGTGTATTTTTCCGAGATGCGAGATGAATAGAATATTCAATAACAAAACTAATCTGGTAGCAATTATTGTTGTTTCAAATGTGTCTTCTGTATTTTCCGACGGTTTCATTTTTTACAGAATTCCATATTTTCCTAAGAATTCCATATTTTTCCTAAGTTCGGAAACTCAAAAAATCCCAGACTTCCAAACCAACACAAACCACCATGTACGCACATTTTTTTCAATATGTCTCAACATGGTGGAATCATGAGAACGGGTTGGTGGGGAATTACATGGAATTACCACATGACTGTCCCAAGATTTTGGATGCTATCCATATGATTGCAATATATTGCAATAACAAAAAGGACATCAATTGTGTGACAAACCTCGTATGATGAAGCCACTGTTGATTATCTTTGTTCAGTAATTCACAATTTAATGGTGCGATGGTGAAATTCCGTGTTTTTTTTCTGGTTGGATCCCGATTATTCCCGACGAAACTGTTGCTTACATCCACCATGTTTGTTGGTTGAATTTCCATAAATCCACCAACCATTGCTGGTTACTATGTTAGCATGCTTATATCAACTTATATCCAAGATTATGGCTTAGTATATTTCCCATTAAGGTAAGGTAAACCCCTGATACCTGAGAGATTCCAATCAGCTACCCTTCCGCCCAGCTTCCGGCTCGCACATTTTTGCCGGGTAAATCCTAAAAAACTCCCATACCCTAATTTGATGCGAAAAAAACGCGTATGTTGCATGTGTTTCCCAAAATATAGCAACTCCCAAAAGGATAAACAGTAAAATCCCACTGAAATAGTGGGACAATGTCTTTTGCATCTATTTGGGAATGACCAAAAAAGGGTTGCCATATGTTGCCATGTAAATTTAACAATTTCATATTTCCCATATATGTCCCACCTGCAGGAAGTAAATCCTTCCTCTGATTGGTGGTGTCAAACCCACAAAATGTTTGGCCATTGGGATCATCATCTCAGTCATAGCCTTGAAGATGCAACAAATACAAGCCATTTAAAGTCCACTCCACTTAGTAGCTGGCGTTAGTAAGCCCCCCTTTCGTGGGGTTATCCCATATACAACTGGCTTATAACCCCATTTGCTGAGTTATAATGATCTGTGGGATGATCCGCTAAGTAGTTCCCATACATGTCTTATATATTTCCCATCTACAAAAAGTAAATCCCTTCTAGTTCCCCCCAGCCTGCTTGGCGATTCGAAACTGCAGCAGCGTCATGCCGCAACGGCTTGCCGCGCGGTGTTCTGGCAGGTGGCCACGCAGGTAGAGCAGGGCCACGTAAGGCTTCACCTGGGACGTGTGGGTCACGTGTTCGACGTGTTGGTAGTTCAGCATGAAAGGTGGAAACTTCATGAGATTTCACCATCAAAACACATGATTTCACTATGCAAAAAAAAGTGGGAGAATTGGGATTGTATAGGGGTACGATCAAAAGGGCGGATTTCACCATGCAAAACCCGGCGGATGGATGTTCCATCATTAGATTACCAAGGGATAGAACTCATCTGATTAGCCATCGAATCATGATATAAATCACCTGATCTGCAAAATATGTAAGAATGATACAGAATGAAGGTTGTAAAAACTGGGTTCAACATGTTAGTTTCAGGTGGGTACTGTAGGGTCCCACTCCAGTGCTGCAGTTGAGAGGCCACGGGTAGAAAGTTGCTGGGGAGCACGCCAGGTTGCGAGAGCACCTTCAACACCTGCAAAGAGGGACCGAAGATCTCTTTGGAAATCGGAAAAGCCAAATTCTCTTTGTCATGTGTGGGCGTATACACACACACATCGCATTTACATATATATATATATATATATATATATATACACACTATTATATTATGATTATCACATCACTGTTTTTTATATAAGTATAAGTATAATTATTAATTATTCAAAATGTCGAGGTTTCAAAAACAAATTACTATATATGCTGATTCTTATTCTTATGATTGTTACTTACCATTAAACCTAGTATCGGTATTATAATCACATGACAATATTACATAATATTACATGTATTCCCTTTTGATATTGCTTGCGTGTGTGTGTCATGTCATGTGTTCACCCCTGCTTTGTAGATGTACACTGTGTACTACAGAACCATATGGATCCATATCATAATGATTCATAATGTATATTTTCATACCAAACTTTACCAGGCCTAGCTGCCTAGCTCAACTTTCCGACAAACCGCCATCGTTCCTTGATTCGGGGGGTCATAATCTGATCTTTTCTGCAGATATACCCAGGTGGCAATGTGACAGTGCCTTGCTCCCCGGCCATCCAACAGCCCCCCCTTGGGCCTCCGGCAGATCCACCCGCCAGAACAACGGCATTGCCTCCGCGTCGACCTCCGCCTCCACAGGCGCCTCTGGCACCGCGACCTCCAGCGGCGCGGCTGCAAGGCGCTCCGTCGCGGTTGGGACCTGGAAGACCCGGGCCCAACCCCTCACAACACCTGGAGAGTCCTGGCTGATCCATGACATTTATGGATATTTATGGTGCTTCCTTGAAGCGCAGCAGTAGGTCATTAGGCTGATTTTGATTGGCTGAATCAGCTCCACATGCCGGATCAAACAGGTTGGGTTTCACACATGTCCACTTACAAGTCTCGTGTCAGTCACCAGTCCCACAATTGTTCCAACGATTCCACTGCCTTTCAAGAAACGCCCAAATCAACCGCACAATGTTTCCCGGATTCCCAGAACCTCATCATCCAACAAGCCCTCTAACCTTCACCAATCATAAAAGCTGTCAACCAAGAAACAATACCATATGGAATCACTTCCAGTTCCTTGGCCACGGTTGGCTGGGGATCTCAAGAGGTTTGCATCTAACAAACGCGACCAACCTGATCTTGGCACTGGAAGCAATCTAACCTGGCTCACCATTTCTCTCACTAGGAATTTGTCATAATCAATCCACAAACGGAGGATTCCCATTCCATCCCATTCTCATGTCAGATTGTCACATAAGGCAACCATAGAAATCTCATGAATACTTCAAATCCCTCAGCAATGTTGCAAAAGGTCAAGGTGCATCTTGCCAATCTTCAAAGCGTTCCTCCCCTTTCATTGGGGGATCGTTCGCGCAGAAGAAGACTCCTTCAATGACCACTGCGCAACTTGGAACCACCACCTCAACGGGGCAACGGCTGGACCCAAATTCATATCATTTGATCTCTGCCAATAACCCACAGGATCCATGTATGGTATACATGCTAACCCCGGCAAAGTTGCAAACAGGGTTGGGATACGTGGAGATGCCCAGCCAAGAAAAAACCACCAAAATAATCCATGAACACGCCTTCCATCCGTTGTACCTGGTGCTTCCTTTTTGGATCCTTTGGATTTCCACAAGCAGCGCTACAAACAATACCAAGTGCACCCACAACCGCATAGCCCAGTCACCTGATCTCCACCCTTGGATTTTTGTTTCCGCACTTCTTGAGGGTCATACCGAACCTGCCCAGTAGGGCCAGTAGGACAGCTAGGGCCTGGATATGGTCCTGTAATGTCCCGTGTCACTGTACCTATACCAGGAGTAGCTGTACATTATGACACTCGGGAATTGCGCGCAACTCAACTCGGAAAACCTGAACACTGCATTGGCACTGCCGATTCTATGGATTGTCAGTTCGTCGTCACGCTCTGATGGAGTCAGATGTTTGCAAAACAAAATATGTTCAATGACTCGTTGATATTGAAATGGTAGGAGAGGCACCCCATCTTAGGTAGCCCCATTGGTGGTATACGATGACAAACCATGCGATTTGGGGTTCTAAACTTATGGGGGAATCATGCTGTATACATGTTTGAGGTACGGTATATATATATATATCATGAGGTGTTTACCCCGATGTTTGGGACAACACCACGACATCTTCTGGATTACCCTCCGCTGCAATTGATAGATAATGGAAAACCTGCCATGTAGATCATTTTTCGAATGGTAAATGACCCTGGATGTCCATAAAATTTATCCCGGTAATTTATATTACAAGGTACGGTAAGCCATGTGACTTAATTCTTCCTACAATGTACAACACCATTATTTAAGTCAGATTGTATTGATAATGATAAAACCATATAAAACCGATAAAAGCCCACCATGTCCGATGACCCATGCCAAGTCTTGCGAAGATTTCACCGCCACATTCGCTCCCGCGGCCCGCCTTCACGACGCAGCGGTAGAAGGTCCCATCCGAAAAGAGCTGATGCGGCCGCGCGTATTCCCTGGCTGTCTCGAAGCGCCGTGTGACGTAGACGCCCGGTGTTGAGAATTCATGACCTGACGTGGCGTTTCGCGTGTGGCATGATAGGGGAAACATTTTGGGGAACATTTTGGGGAAAACAAGGGAAATCCTATATCATTATTGACCAATCATGACCAAATACTGTAGTTGGCGATGTTGATTAAGATTAAGAATTAGTACTTGACATTTTAAACACATTACATCATTACATCAGATCATATTAATATTATATGAATCTGGCGAAAGAGTGCTAATCACTAAAGTACAAAATTCAATAAACATCATCTGGTGGAACTAACCTGAAAAGGTCGGCCATGTCTAATGAATATTCTAATGACCTCTTTTTGTGTCGGCCATTCGAATGAACCCAGAAGTGTCTAGTGATCACATCGGATCTTTTTCAGTTCACCACTAAGGAATCCGACATTGATATATGTCTTTAAAGGAATCCGGTACACAAACCCGGTTTTTATTACCCATAGGATCCATGTATGCTATATATGGTAACATTTACCATCAATATACCCCAAATGTTAGCATATATACCATACATGGATCCTATGGGTTATATGTTTTTATTTGGCCGGATTTGATCTTGGGAGAAATGTTCTACTCTGGGATAGATGCCAACAACTTCAGGATCCCAGGCATCGGCACGACACCACTGATGCCGCCTCTGCCTTCATCGGTGGATTCAAGGAAAATGCCATGATGAAGGATGCTCCAGAGTCCATAGAACCAAGTGCCATGATATGCAGGTAGCCACCCAGATGTCTCAGCACTCACTGGTGCTGTCACATTTCTGTAGCTTCCCCAAAGGATCTGGACCCCCGCAGGAAGGTGCATCTCTGCAAGGTCCGTTCCTGCAGCGTGGCTGTGCGTTTTGCTCAAAGAGCTGTGTGTATACAGCCTGAAATCTGAAGAAACATGGCTAAACATCTCGGTGATTTCAAACATCCAAGAGACCAAAATCCTGAGGACGCGATTTCTTAAATGCCCCAAACTACTCATATATAATCTCATGCAAATATGTGATGAAAGTTCCAACATGCCTGTGCTGCATCTAAGTGGTGGTCCTCCATGCAACACGGCCGGGACCTCCGAAAATATCTCATAGTTGCTGGTTCTATCCCCCATTGGTCCCATTGGTGCGTAAGAGATATCAGAGATACCTCATATCACTTCCATAATGTTCCACCAAAGATGGCGAACCTAGGTTCACCTGTAGTTTCACTTTGATCCCAAGCAAAACTTCCTGGTCGGGTGTGGTCACACAATAAAACCCCATCTATGGCACAAGTCAAACATGGGGTAGCAAAGCGACCCACAAATTTGACCATTCTAAGATATTCTTAAAATTCAAAGTATCTAACTTTAAACTCTAAACATCTTACCCTCTGGTAAACTAACATACCTAGTGAAAATGGCCATTTATAGTGGATTTTCCCATTAAACATGGTGATTTTCCATATAGTTATGTTAAATTACCAGAGGGTAAACAATCGACTTACCCACATCATCCCGTCTCTGGTGGCCAGTTTTGCTCATCTCAGTGCCAAGCAACGCTTCAAGCCCTGCAAGGCAAAGCGGTCGGACAAACGGCGCGCCTTCAGCCAGCCATTGAGCTGTGCGAAGTTCACGCAGTGGACCTTGGGCCAGGCCTGCTTTCCTGAGCGGGTCAAGCTGTGCAATGAGGTCTGGGAAGGCCATGACGCCGTGGGAATCCCAATTCATGGCCATAGCATGCGGGCCAAAGCCCTGTTGGTTCGCGGATTAATGCAAACATATGGAAAATAGAAGCATGTTTTGTCATGCTTCGACCATGTCACATGGCGATGGGTCAAAATTCTAGCCTCAAGCCTTCATATCCCATGAATTGCATATCGAATGGTCTGTCTGGGGAAGAACAATCCAAAGTTGAGAATACCCAGCTCGTGATGAGTCACCACCCAGCTGAACGATCCCAACAGCTGTTTCCCGGAAAAAACATGGACAACCAATCGCCCAACACATCCAACCCCCCAACCTCTAAAGTGAAGCGTCCTTTCCCACGGGCGAACTTCCTCCAGAGTAAAACCTTGTCTTTTCGACTTGCCTCTGCAGCAGCCACTGTTTTCCTTGGAGGTCGGTTTGGGAGGAGCACCAAACCTTGGGCGCTAAATCTGTAACAACGTAATTTTGCGGCACTAAAGCTGGAATTTCTGAAGGGGAAAAAAACCTGAGATGTTTTGAAGACGTTCTTTCTGGGTCTTCTGCAGGTGCTTCAGGGACCAACCGAGCGGCTCAAATTTTCGTTTCCGGCTCGCAAAGTGCCCCTCTCGAGCTTCCAACACACCGCCTGGGCCGGGTGAGATTAATAAACGCACCATTTGCCATGAACAGGCATTGAAGGATCACCAATATTGAATTAATATGCTGAATTATCCGACATTGCAACTTTTATATATACATGCTATATATAATGTAATACATATTCTCAATATCACATGATAATACTGGTACTCCAAATGAAGGAGTAAAGGAATTACTGATCACTCATACCAAGGCGCTCTGGGAATCCATCCGGACGCGTTGGACATCTGCGAGGCTTGGCCCTGGTTCTTCCCAAGTGCTTCAACGATGGTCCAGATCTCCATATGTCTCACCCATCGGACGCATCATTCATGGATAAATGGATATATAATAAATATTACAGGGATATATAACCCATAGGATCCATGTATGGTATACATATATATATACATGCTAACATTGGGAGTAATTATATATTGATGGTACATGTTACCATATATATATATATATATATAGCATACATGGATCCTATGGGTAATGGAAAGGAAAGGCCAAAAAGATGTTTTTTTTGGATGAAATCGGCTTTCATAGACCCAATTATGTCTGTAATTTTGACCCATACCATACCGACGGCCCGGGTGTCAGCTAGCTTCCAGTGAGCAAACATGGCAATAGAAAATCTATGGACAATCCTGACAATCCACCATTGTGTATATCTTATATATATATATATATATATATATATATATATATCTTATATTATATATATATATACTATACTGATATATAACCTCCATTTATATATATATATATATATATATATATAGGGGGTTCCGATTTGAGACAACATATTTTGAGTCAGGACCATCCAACTTTTGCGGATCCGAGTCTTGACCCATAATGGCTGTTATTGGTTGTTCTGGTTTTTAAGTGGAAACCCAAAAGACCTGCCAGATCATGCAATCTTAGGGGTCAAGAATTTGTGAAATGCAGCCAGATGCTCAAGGGCTAGAAATCAATCATCAAAATCAAACTCATGAATTGGGAAACCGCTGAGCCCTACTTAACGTTGAGATGCTTGCCCGGCTGACAACAAGTCTTGAGCCATTCACAAGCTACGACTTCTGGACGGCTCCAGGCCATCCCTCTCTGCGAAATCTCGGCAGATGGCAGTTTTTCTTTGGATTCCATCTACGGTACATGATCCGTTAACTGCAAACTCCATTCTGGAAATTTGTTGATGCTCACCACACAAATCCTATCCACTTGCTCCTGCCACGCAAAGCCAGTCCAACAGCATACGAAAGTCATAAATACCGGGGTCAAGGTAGCTTGTAATTTGTCCAAATTTGGATGATGTGGATGCAACAAGACCCTTTCCTGCGAAGTGATGGCTCGCAACTTTCATCAAACGAACCAAAGGAGTTGTATACAATCACCAGTATCGCCATCCCCTCCATGCCCACCGTATGGACCTGCAAAATCAACAGTTCCAGCCCCAAACCGCACTAATTCACACTAAACCACCGTTTTCAGTGGTGTCAGACGTGTCAATGATGAATTTGATCCCTACTCTTAGTGTTATCCCCGTTCTCAATGATACCCCCATGATCTTCTAATCCACATTGGTTTCATCCTGAATTTGCTTGAAAAAATGCTGGAACAGATGATCCTTAAAAGTACTGCTGGTTTTATGGTCCACGTCGTGGCATTTTTTTGGCTCGTCCCTGGCGTCACTTCCTTCCTGCGTAGCTGTCGGAGGTCTCGAGGTCCAAAACACCTCGCAGCTCCTCCGGTCATGCCATGAGGTGGCGCGTTTTCCCAATGAGGCACTGCTAATGCTATCAACATGAGACATACCAGCAACATATATAAGATCTAGCCAAAGGTAAAAAAGTGTGGCCCATACTCAAATGAACAGCTAAACTCAAACCCATTAGCAAAACGTTAAAAAACAAACATTATTTTTGGATGGAGATTCCCAATACATAAAGGGCAGTGCCACTCCCGAACTAATATTCAACCAACTGGGGTCACTAGGTTTTTTGAAATTGCTAAGTTTTGGATGAAGATGATCTGCATGGTATAGATATAATTTATAGACAGAGCTGTGTCTATGTGGTGATATGTTGTATATGTGAGACTTAAGAGAAACCGTGGAATAGCCTGAATGTGTGGTGTTTCAAAACCTATTTTTACCAATTCAGAATGTTGGATGAGGTTGCATCTCCATAAATAAAAATAAGATCCGTCCAAACCCATTACCCTCTGGTAAACTAACATAGCCATTGAAAATCACATGTTTTTTAATGGGAAAATCCACTATAAATCACCATTTTCAATAGCTATGTTAAATTACCGGAGGGTAGTGGGACAACATCTAAAGAAAAACTGCAGATCAACCTCCAACCGTGACAAAATACGAGAACGCCTTAAGGTGTCAGCCCCGTCAAGAAAAAACACCATTTTCCACGGGGTCGGGGCATCTTGCACTTCCATTGTTCTTTTTTTGGTAGGGCATATATATATATATTATATATATATATAGACAGAGAGAGATTTATATTATGTCCAGACAATCAGACATGCATCCTTCCATCACCATCTCCCATCCGCCCCATCTCCTTGGCTTTGGGCAATTTGATCCGGGTAATGCCTTCAGTTCGCCCTTGGCTCACGATGTCTTCCAAGATGTCGTTGGCATGCCGCGCCGGCACGTTTTCCCGGGTGCCCAGTGTCAGGTGGGGAATCTTGCTGGCGCATGGCACGCCTGGCAGCAGGGCCATAGCTTTGCATTGTCAAGTTAGGTGGGTTCATATGTGGTAATTGTGGTCATCCATCCCATACAATTGTAAGCCGAACACAGCCATACCCAAACAGCTATATAATATGCAATAGGCGAATAAATCCCAATGAAAATTGGATTGATGACCATCCCGTAATGTGGGCACATAGTAACCCCGAAAACGATGCAGAAATGGTGACACTGACACCCAATTTCTGGCATATAACCCCAAAGACCAGAACACCATACACCAAACCCCAAACACATGAACGCCAGACCCCAGACCCCAAACATGGAATTTCAGTTCCCCTTACCTTCTAGTGGGCAAGGTCCCACTTTATAGTTCGAAATATATCTAGCAGAAACCATCAAATTCACCTAGTTATGTTCACCAACTTAGACTAAATCAGCTAGAAATCAGCTAGAAATACCATGAAGTCCTCATGTTTCTTAGTTTTTGTTCGGTTAAATCCACCATTTTCCCATGGTTTTCCCCATGGTTTTCACAGACACGCCGCCTTTGGGGAGCTCCACCAGGGCGCAGGCCACGTTTTCCTCGATGATGATCTCGGTCATCTTCACCGCCACCTGCTTCCCTTGGAGCTTCTCCAATGCCTGCCATGTGGCTATGAATCAAAACCCTGGGACCCTGGGTACCCCAAAATAGCTGGTTAATGGATGGTTATTCCCCTAGTCATGTGGAAATGATAGGTTTTGACCCATCCCCATGTGATGAATCTATCGAAACCTTCGTTAAATGACTTACTAGTGCTAAACGTAGGGAATTTTCGGGAATGATCCACTGGCTAACTATCAATAATCATCCCAGCAACCCCCATTCCCATCCATTCCCTAATAAGCACCAGTAAAATGAATGTTGAACTAACCATGATGAAAACCATGATTTGATACATGATTATCATCATTAAATGAATAATTTAAAAACATATGTTTGTTAAGATAGCGTTAATCAAAACAATATGCATTAAGACATTATGGAAATAATGTTTAATGATCAATGGTTAATGATCCTCTGGTAATTTAAGGTAGCGAACTGAAAAAACTTCATTTTGAATATAGGTACGAATAATTATATAAAGAACCATCCATCATCTATAAATTGGCCATTGTCCATACCTATGTTAAATAACTATATGATGTATATTCATGTAGATGTATAGATATATATATATATATATAGAAAAACTAATTGTGTATACATATGTATATTGCTAGGATATGTGTAAAAATAAATAATATATATATATATATTGTTTATCTTCATACATGCTTGCGTACAATAATGATATCAACCGTAGTTGTTGATTTTTGTAGGATCATCCCCATCTGGCCATGCCAAGAACCTAAGTGGCCCGAAATTGGATGTACCCTCCGGTGTCATCAAACATGGCTTGCTGGAAAATCCCTTACAAATGGAAATGTTAAATTGAAAAGCATCTATAAAAAAGGGACTTCCCATTGCCTGTTTTGATTACACTGTTGCGGGTGACTTCCATGACTTCAAGCGGCCATGCTGTGACAGGATCTTCATTCCAGAAGTCCAAGCTGCTTAGGAACTGGGGAGATTCCAGCAGTTCAAGACCTACAAAACAGGAGTATGAAAACCCAACAGGTGATGAAACAATAAGAGATGTGTAAAAGGCTTAATCTTTCTGGTGCTTAGTAGGGACTGGATGGGTATGGGGGTTGCTGGGATGATAATTACTAGTGATTATGGATCATTCCCTCATTCCCCGCTAAGCACTATATTATATTAGTTGTGGTGGTTGCATTTTTCCATTATGATTGTTCTTTTTTCCAGTTTTCCATGTGAACACACAACACAAAAGTAAGTAGTTAATTGTTGACCCGCACACCCTCATGGCTATGGTGATATGGTCGCGAATAAACCTCGTGGGAATCCTGAGAGCCGGGGAATCACCACACGATTGTCGAATTTAGACACTATATCCACGTCAATGATTACAAAGAATCGCCATCATTATTTCGTGACAAATAAATAAATAAATATATATATATATATATCTTTGTATATATATATATATATATCTTTATATATATATATATATCTTTGTATATATATATACAGTATACTGTTGTATAATTCACAAGTCGCAGATGAAACCAGGTTTGATCGTGCAATGAATGCTGGACGAATCCTCCTCGTTGCGAAATCTTCATTTTGGATGTTGAAATTTGCATGTCTCGTGGTTGGCAAATCCTCAATCCACCCATCATCTCCCCCATTATATGCCCATTATATATATATATTGGTTGGTGGTATTCCTACCCCTCTGAAAAATATGAAAGTCAGTTGGGATGATGACATTCCCAATATCTGGAAGAATAAAGGCCATGTTCCAAACATTCCAAACCACCAACCAGTACATATATATATATATATATGTCAGATATAAAAGCCAATAAAATTGCTTAGATCCCCATCATATCTTTCGACATCCAGTAGAATCACCCCCATGATACCAAGCATATCTGGTTATGTATGCTTCTATCCCAGATAATGAATAATGTATATATATATATATATATAAATGTGTGTAATATTATATTATATTATATTATATTATATCATATTATGTTTTTTTTTATATATTGTATTATATTACTATAAGTGTAGCTACCCTGTTTATCATTATTATTTATATTATCATTGATTATTATTGTTATTATTGTTTTATATTATTATTATATTATAGATTATTCCTAATTATAATTGTTATATTCCCATTGGGGGTAAATCCCTCCTCTGATTGGTGCTTGTCAACGGGAATCATCATCGCAGTCATAGGCTTGAAAAAAAGAGAACCTGTAAAAGTCTACCCCAGTTAGTATCCGGTGTTAGTAAGTCCCCATTTCGAGGGTTATCCCATATACAATCCCATAGGATCCATGTATGGTATATATGCTAACATTGGGGGTATATTGATGATAAATGTCACCATATATAGCATACATGGATCCTATGGGAATTGTAACTTATATAACTTAGAACCCCCCCTTCTTCCTATTACAAGTACTAAATGTACCCCACATGTAAAAAAATTGGGGTCCGTTTTCAATTTTGGGAAATTTGGTGTTGGCCAATTCGATTCCCAAGATCCACTTTTGAAAGCGATTTAAAAGTAAAGGCCACATTGGAAGGTTTCACCCCTTTATTTAAAAAAAAAACTAGTCAACGCCGGGGTGTTTTCTATTAGGGTCCGTCCTTTGAAATCGAACATTTTAGTTTTCTTTATTAAAGTATTGAATTGAAAATTAGGGAACCTTCGAAAACTATTTTTTGGCAATATTTCATATTTAAAAAGGGTTTAGTCCATTTTGAAATAGAACAGCTTAGTTGCTTTTATTGAAGTTTTCAATTTAACATTAGGGGAACCTTAGAGATCTACTTTTTGGTAATATATTAATTAGATTCTAGAAGGGAATTTAATTGAGTTTGAAGTGGACAATATTGTTTTTTGATTTATATTGAGGCTTTACGTATTAGGGGGAAGCTTCGCACCCTAATAATATCTAATAATTACTAAATAATTACCTGCTAAAAACTCTTCCGGGTGTTTATTATTGGGGGGACTTAGTATTAGGGAACATTACCAACCAGCTAGAGTCCACCAGATGATCCTCGAAGTTCCCCCCCGGCCCCATCCGGCCCCATCCGGCCCCGCAAACCTGCTTGGCACTTCGAAACTGCTGCAGCGTCATGCCGCAACGGCTGGCCGCGCGGTGTTCCGGCAGGTCGCCACCCAGGTAGAGCAGCGTCACGTGGGGCTTCACCTGAGACGGGTCACGTGTTGGACGCGTGGGTCACGTGTTGGGAAGCCATGGAAAGCTGTCAAAATAAGGCCTTCACTATGCAAACAGATTTTACAATCAAAAGGGCGGATTTCACCATGCAAAACACGGGGGATGTTCCAGCACTAACATATTAAATGCAAATAATTATAATTAAGTGGACAGAACTTATTTGATTTTACATTGATTATACAATTATGATAATGTTATGTTTAGTTACCTGATCAGCAAACATGAAGGTCGATGATGGGGATATCATGGGGAAAACTCTGTTGATGTTGCTTACATAGGAATATAGTCGTTGGGGTGATTTGTTAGGCACCATCCATCTGTTTCGCAATATAGTTGGTTATATATATATATAAAATATTATATAATAATAGATACAGGAATATAATGGGAATATACTGGGAATCATATATGATATATTTGGGATTCTTAATATAATGGGATACTTCCTGGGATTTCCTCATCGTTGATCTTTTTGATAATGGCGACTTGAAGGGGATACTGTATGCAGTAATTCTCCAAGATCTTGTACGTAATTTTGGGGATATTCCGAGAATTAAAGGATATAATTGGGATACAATGGGGATACCAATACTGTCCACAATGTGAAAACCTTGGGTGTCTCAGAAATCCAATGGCAATTTTTTCATGGGGGATTGGGGGGACCAACCATCAGTCCCCACATCTGGTCTGAGTCGCCGTCAAAAAGAAATAGTGATACTGTGGGAATCATCATCCCAAACAGTGTCTAAAATAAAAAACATTTGATGCTACAGTAGGGTCCCAGTACCTCCAGTGCTGCAGTTGAGACGCCACGGGTAGAAAGTTGCTGGGGAGCACGCCCCGTTGCGAGAGCACCTTCAACACCTGCAAAGAGGGACCGAAGATCTATCTGGAAATCGGAAAACCCAAAGTCTCTTTGTTTTCATGCGTGCATGTATACAATAGCTGGGGGTGTTCTTTTGAAACGGTGAATACCCGATACCCACAAATGATCCCAAATGGCAATTTTGATAGGGACAAAATGTGATAATCATAATCCATTAAAATTGGGCTACCCTATATTTAGACAAACCCTTAAAGGAATCAATGCGTGTTTAGACACAGAAATTGGCGTGTGTCAACGTTCGTCCCGTTGGAGCTATATTCGTCCCGTTGTACAGTACATCTATGACTATGTACAGTACTATATTGCATATCTTCATATACGGTATGCAGAAATATTGTACCATTACATAATATTACATAATTATATTGTAGCATATGATATCATATGAATCATACTTAACTTCACCAGATCCAGCTTTCTACGTTTCTTCATCAGCTTTTCGGACAAACCGCCATCCCTTCCAGCTACTAGTAACCACACACCCAGGATTATATCCATATTATGTTCGGATCAATCCTCAGCTTCAAGGACCAAACCGGCCAACTATCAAATCTGTTCCTGGGGGAACCCCTCACTCATACCTTCATCATGATATCCTTTACTACCTAAGTTATCCAGGTTATGGTTGGCGTTCCCTTCAAGATCTTCAAGGCCTAAGCACCATCCACCAGCCCCCCTTGGGCCTCCGGTAGATCCACCCGCCAGAACAACGGCACTGCCTCCGCGTCCACCACCTCCACAGCCTCCACAGGCGCCTCCGGAGGCACCGCGACCTCCACCACCGCCGCAGCCGTTAGCACGGCACGGCGGCCGTGCAGCCGTGCTGCCGACATGGCCGCGAGGCGTTCTGTCTCGGCAGAACGGCTGCAGTCCTCCAACCAGGACCTGAGAGGTCAACTTATAGACGTGTTTTGGTAGCTGGATTTAATATCTAATTATGATTAATCCGCCGACCCCGGCCTTAGCCAAGGCAGGGGCGGCGCCTGGGACCACCGCAGGTGCGGAACTTGTCTTTCTTAGCAACAGGCATCCCAAGGCCACATCAATGGCTTCTTATGGGCGTCCAAGCCTGCCGTGTGCCAGGCCTTAAACGCTTAAAAGGCTTCAAACCGTTACACGCCTCAA
>Ga0126342_10006554_pt1 | contig 20676 bp, 11 predicted proteins | sample Cyp1metagenome_FD_92528 | JGI IMG/M metagenome (GOLD analysis project Ga0126342, IMG submission 92528) | Coral microbial communities from Lord Howe Island, Old Settlement Bay, Australia - Cyphastrea 1 metagenome | ecosystem: Host-associated > Invertebrates > Cnidaria > Coral ...
CTATATTTTGTGGGGATATTCCCTTACATAGGCCTTATATAGGCCTTATATATGGTAGGTACCTCCAATTTAGGATCCTGAAATTCCCATTGAATCTGGTTGACCCGCCAGGACATTTTTGAATTCCAGGTATGAGCTAAAGCAACAATGTAACAATGCTCTTGGAAGCTACTGAAATCTACTAAACATCATGGCCGATGCTGGTGACGATGATAGATCGCATCCAAACCTTGCCCAAACCTAGGTAATGGAGGTTTGGTCAACCAATCATTTCAACCTCGGAGATTCCAACCAACATCGAAACGACTGGCCAGTTGTGGCCATTTTGCGGTTGTCAAATGACCATTTGTAATCCTCAAAAAGATGGAAGAGTATATAATTAATTCGATTCACCCGTATTCTGGCAGGATTTTACTCATCTATATATCTTTTTGGAGGACACAGACATGCCATGGTGTCTTACAATTTCAACATCAGGAGATTCGTCTTGGAGTTCTCCCAGTCCTTCAATAGAACCCATCCCAATCATCCCATTTTGGCGCTCGGGCACCGATGCTGTGCAAAAGATCCGACCGGAATTTTTGGGGCGCTGCATCAAGGAGATGGTGATCATTCCCGAACATGAAGGGTTCGCCAAGAGCGTGGTTTCCTTCATCAGATAGCTTCAATGCCAATGGTTCAAAAATATGCTGGTGGAAATCATCCATGGGGATGAGAATATGTTTAAGAAACTGCCAGTCTTTGAGGTCGTATTTTTGGTTAAGTGAACAACGGGTTCAGCCTGAAGACTTTCTATGTCTGGCTTTGACAGGAAAGTATTATGATGGCCATCCAAAAGGAGCTGAAGGACCGATTACCACAGAAAGCTTGGGTTTGAACCCAATCGAATTTATCCACTTGAGTCTTGAAAAACTATTCGTGGCAAGACTAAATATACTAAATACCCCGCCACAAAACTCAGAAATATCAGAAATAGTGGGACAATACACGACAAAAACATGTTTTTTGACCAAAGCAGTCGTGTTGACACCTGCACAAGTCATCCCAAGTCCTACGGCCATGAACTGAAATGCCATATGGACCATATGGGAATTCTGTGGAAATAGATCCACCAGCAACACACCTTGGACACTCCGAGGTCATGGTAAACTTGGTAAACCAAAAGGAGTCTGAGAAATCTGCAGGGATTCTACTTGGATCTTAGGATGGTTCCCCCCATGTCTGTTGAGTCTGTTGAGGCCTGTGAGGTTGTTCAAGTTGTTCTATGTTCTAACTTGCCCAGGTCCCAAGTCATTCACAACACACTGGTACTTCTCGTCCTTCTCGTCCGGGCTGTACCAAGCACACAGCCCGTCGAAAACAGGACAGGACTGCCGCCCTGCGTGGATCCAGCCTTCGACTCAGATCCGCAGGAGATCGCAGGAGGGCAGGCAAAAAAACATCCACTCAACGGATTGGTTCAAAGGAAAATCTACAGGAAACCACAGGTTTTCCAGGTTTTCCCATGAAATATAGGCTTTCCATAGGGTTTCCTCTGATTTGTCCCTTACGCCAATCCATTGAACGAAAGCGCCTTTCACGATCAACTACACCACCAAGATTGGTGGGATGCTGAGAATTGTGCTGAGAACTTCACACGCTTGAAAACAAGGAGGGGCTTATGTTTGCGTAGATTGGGCGATTCCGAGTCACTACTTTGGGCTACGTTTGCCGTCGAAAAATCACCGCCTGGTTGCAGTGGAAACCGGATTTCCATGGATTTCCAATTACTTAACAGCTTGAATGCTGTTGTACATGGCCAACAATCTGCTGTTCAAACTCCGACTATTCAGAAAGCGGGTCCCAATCGACTATTTGGAGCCACAGGACAGTCTGACATCCCTGATTTGCACATGTTTTTCTAATGACATGGTATGACATGGTGATGTTCCGTGGTAGTGCGTCTTCACCATAGGGAAAAAAATGAAAAAAATGGGTCCCAAGAAAATTGAGCAGTAGAAATCAGTAGAACATAATAATCATCGTACAACATGATATGTTCATATTCTCCCTGGCCCTGGTAGTCCGAATCCGGCCCTATGATCTCCTGGGTATCGACCCTACTTTGCTTGGTCAAGGCATGTCAAAATCACCATTTTACTTGTTGATAGTTTTTGAAATAATATATACATATATATATATATATATATATTATATTAATTAATCAACATGTTTTGGACAAAGAATATTTATGTAATATTCAGTACGTTTCTCATTCTCAATTCTTGTCACTATCATCCAGCGCTTGCCACTCACTTGCCTACGCCTCAATGGAGGCTCGTGGTGCAGCTTTCACCCGTGAACATCCCCAAGTTGGTCAAGGGCTTGGGATCAAGAGATTTCTGCTAAAAGCCTCCAGTAAACTAACATAGCTATGGAAGATCACCAGCCTTAATAGGACAATCTAGATAAATCATCAATATATATATATATACATATATTATATATATAATATACAGTAAATGGTTCATTTTCCATGGCTATGTCAAATTATGAGAGGGCACCATTGACCTTTGGAAATGGTGACTGATGTCTGAATTACCTTTGAATGGCACCGTTTCTTTGGGATCAACATTGTCCTTTTGGGAAAAAATAGGTCCGGTCGGGTCTGGCATACCATTCATCATCATGTACGCAACTTGGCGGTCAATGGGGGTTGACCCCTCTGTTACCCAATCAACCCAGTATGTGAATCAGTAGTCAGGAATCTTGGTATGTTCGTCTACACCAAAATCAATGATGTTTAATGATTTTGATGGTTCTGATCCATTGCACATTTTATTGAATAACCTCCGATAAATGATGGTTTTCTGATGTTCATTGATGTTCATTGATGGTTTTCTGATAGCGGTGGTTCGGAAAATCCTTCCCCCGTTACGAAAAATCGCCATGACTGGACACGATCCAAGACGTTCGATGAGGTGGAAAAAATGTGTCCCAAAACAACATGGAGGTGCCAAAAGTGGGAATTTTCGGTTAAAACAACCATATAGCTATCCATAAGTCGAATCATCCAGAAATTGATTGGGAATTGGGATGAATAAAAAATCGAAGTAGGAAGCGTCAGCCATCATTGCAACAACCAAGCCTAAGAATCCAGCCTTAAAGCACTGCATGGGTCTGCAAAGTATTGCTCAACAACGATAAGGTTTGGATATGTTGGTGAGGTTCCCTATTCACCCGCTTCAGGTTGTGGAGCGGCCATCAGGTGTCCTTTGTCCAAAGAAGCATAAATAAAACCACTTTTGGGACGGTAAGTGGCCCAACTTGTTGTCATTGAACCCACATCTACAAACCAGAACTCAATCGGTGTTCGCTGCTATCCTCATATGAATCATGTGTCTATGCATCCGAAAATGGTGAAGATACCCCGAAGAAGAGCGGTTCCTTCCCATTTAATCAAAGCCGGTGGTTTTGGGATACTCCCAGAATGGGGAAAAATCCCTCTCGATCTCCGACTCTCAGCCCCCGGGATGATCCCAATCATCCCGAAAAAAAATCCCCCATGTGCAATGGAAATTCCAGGCTTCCTTCCCCATAGAATTCCTGCCTTGGGGGTGAAGATTACTTTCATCTACAAATATTACAAATCAGCTCTTCTCAGGGTCTAAGTATGTTGGGGGAATGGGAAGCCAGAAGTATAGGTTGGATAACCCCTATCTTTGATGATGAAATAACTATGTTTGACGGATAAATCTTAGTTTTGGATGGTTTAATCCTAGTGTTGATGGTTTAATCCTAGTTTTGACGGTATATACGGTATATCTATATCATTCTATATCCCCATTCAATCCCAATCTCACGGCTGCAGTCAAGCCACCGGAGGGCTAACGCTAACTTCGCCTCACTTGTCCTGCAGCAAACGGCTCTGCGCCGAATTGCCGGTGCGGCTGTTTCCCTGGCGGAAACAGGTCAGGAATCCAACAAATACCAACGAAGGAGGTCCAGAACTGGGAGTTCTGCTGAGAAATACTCTCCGGTAATCGAACATGGCAATGGACAATCCACCATGTATAGATGATTTTCCCATCAAAACCATCATTTATAGGTGATTTTTCCGTTGCCATGTTTGATTACCGGAAGGTAGTCAGATTCAATGGGTGTTGTGGAGGTATGTATTGGTCTTGATGGCACATAGCGAGACAGAAAGAAAGACAAGAATAGCAATCATGTGAGCAACTTCGATTAGATTTCATGGATACACATGGTAGGGCTATATGCGGGAATGTAACCATGCAAATAGGGACCTTAAGGGTTGGAAGGTGTTTTTCTCATTAAAACGAGGGACGCCCTGCCCTGCCAATGCACCAGCAATGATAGGCACACAATGATTGCAAGGAGCGCAAGGAGTATACATGAATATATCATATTATACGATATATATATATATATAGTTATATATAATATTATATATATATATGTTTACAGATCCGGAAATCTCGGGAATGAGTGGTAGTTATAATAATCAGAGTTGCTCCAAACACCCCAGGTACAAGGGGGTGATGTAGACGTAAAATGACCAATTTACCCTTTGTGCCTATTCTTTATCTATAGTCCGTTGGAACAAACCTCTATCTGTGGCTATTTCCCAGAATCGGTCCCCGGTGCTTTTAATATCTTTCAATTCTCTAGTGACTTAGATGGTTGTAGGGGAGCCACATCTTAAGAAACACCCATGTGGATCCCTTCAAAAACCGCTATAGCACTATGGTCAGCTTTAACTGGCTGAAGACTTCATTTAAGTGGCATATTTCACCCTAGTTCTAGGAGTTATGTCATCTCATTTAGAGGTTTCCTAAAATGAGGGGTCCCCAAGTCACCATGGGTTTCAATACTAAAATAAAAAATAGTCTAATCACCGGGATGATTCGGGGGTACCCCAATGATTTAGGAGCCTCCATTTGAAGAGCTGGCAGTAGGGCCATAACTGCAGGGCATAATTGAGCCATTCAAAATCCCCCTACCCGATCTCATGAAATACTAGATAGGTTTCCCAATCCAGGTTGTCATAATTCCCAAAATGTGCCTATAGTATAGGTCTCAATTTTTTTCCCAATGGTTCCTATCATAATTCCCAGTAAATTAGCTAGTGTAGGTCCCCAAAATGTGCCTGCGACGGCGCTGCCGCTGGGGCCGCTGGGGCCGGGGCCGCTGGCGCGGCGGGTGCCGCTGGCGCCGCGGAAGCTGGGGTGACGGCTTGGCTGGCCTAGGTGATCCCATGGGAACAGCATGGGCATTTATATGACATTTTATATATTTAATGAGATTTGCTGGGATTCCCTGACATTTAATGGGATTTAATTGCAATTAATGGGATTTTATGACATTTAATGGGATTTAATGGGATTTTAAGTGACATTTTATAGGATTTGCTGGGATTCCATGACATTTAATGGGATTTAATTGGATCTATAGGATTTTATGAAGTGTAATTGGGTCTTATATGATATTTAATCGGATTTGGTGGGATTCCATCACCTTTAACGGGATTTAATGGCATCTAATGTGATTTTATGACATTTAATTGGATTTCATATTACATTTTATATGTGGGATTTGGTGGGATTCCCTGCTCTTCCGCTTCTTGATACTCTTCCAACAAGCCTCTGTTAAAGCAAAACCCCAAAGGGCCTCCAGCCATGCGATTCACAGCTGTTTTTGACAAATTGACAATGCAACGGCATGACATTCCTGGATATTCCTGGCATCTCTTCAGCAGCTCACAAGCCAAATTGATCAAAATAGTGTCATGCAAAAACGCCAGGTAAACAGGTGCTACAAGTGCTCGTTTACCCAAAATCTGTATCAAAACCAGGGTCGCTACAAGTTTTTCTGTACCAAAGGGATCCAGTAGAGATTGTGATCATCCCCAATGTACTGGGATAATCCCAGAGAATCACCATGCCTTGAACAGTGCTCCACTGATGAAATATGATGAAATTATAGTAGGTTCATGATTGTATGCTAGATCATATTTGGGATTATATATATATATTATATTTGGAGTAGATATACTAGATTATTAATGATTATACATGGGATTACATGAGACTATACCAAGTGGTCTCGGTAGATTTTAGTAGCCGAGCTGCCCATGGATTCACCACCGCCCTCGCAGCGGTGGGGGCAGGAGCCGCTGGAGCCTCGAACGGCTCGAACGGTGAGTAGGTGCTTGGAAGATGTTATAACCCCTATAATGTTCGTAAGGCACTAGTAAAAACCACCCATATTAATCATATTATATATATACTGTAAGTATGATGTTTTATACCACCCATACCACCCATACCACCCATGTGTCGCCAATTTGGGGCTGGTTTACTATTGTTTTACTAACATACCAGTCCATAGATAAGTGGGGATAGTCTATTACTGTGTTATAATATCATATGGATATTAATCTATCAACCACTTACTAACTGGGATGCACGCTAAACCAAGAAACCATAAACATAACCAGTTGGGGATTTGGACCTATCATGAAACTATGACACTGAAGTAAAGGTTTTATGCAGCATGTTAGTCTAGTTTAGCTTATAATACTTAATCAATCATCAGTTCATTTTGGGATCAGGTGATGGATTGACTAATCTTATTTTGTCGTCCAATTGGGTTGCTTTGTCAACATTAGAACACCGGGGTTCCGTTTTGGGCTTACCACATGAATAATGACAAGGGTTTAACATTGATGTAAAGAGTTTTCCCAAATAAACAAGACTCATTTCCTGCTTAAGTTATCGGCAGTTTGAAGACAAATTAAAACTTCCTGCCCAACTATATCGACTTTAGCAACCATTTCTTAGCAATTGACATACCCATATACACTATCAACATCTATCAACGCTCACCCAACGCACCCAAATTCCCAGCCTCTTGAATATCAATATCATATCCAAAGAGAAACACAGCAAACAATTATGCAACTACAAAAACAACCTGGATCTTGAAAGGTTCCCAGCTTTTCTTATTCGTAGCGTTTCGAGCGCGGCCAAAGGCACCGCCGCAAAGGACAGTAGCGCACGGCCACGCGGCGCGCGGCGACGGCAGAAGTTCAGATAGAGGAAGCCCTGGGAATGTTGGGGATGGAAACATCTCGGGTCAACTCAACTTCTGAAAATTGGAACACAGTGAAAATCACCGAAACATATGGATTCATATGGATTCTATGGCGATTGTAATGAGGGGAAAACCCATGGGAAAACCCAACCGTTCAGGGATACGATCGAATAAAAAATGGCAGTGATTTCCCTACGTTGGAGGAAGCCTTGTGGAAATGGTGCCTTACCTCACTGACAATGGTGATTTAGGGTGAACATCAGGATGTTGTGGAGATTTACCCCCCCAAAAAAAATGTCCGAATCAACGACTGATGACTGAATGGATTTGAATGGATTTACCCAGCATGAGTGGGGAATTAGTGGGATTTATCAAATAAACTTTCTAAGAAAATGAGGTAAACCCATTTGAGGGCTGATTGTCCAACCACCTTTTCTCATATCATAAGATATCGTAACTATATTCAAAAAATGAAACTATTCATTGGATTTCATTGGGGCATGCTATAACTGGTCCATTGACTCTATTGGAATCTGTTGAATCTAATTATATGTACCTATTGATTCTGGGTCCGTTAGTGACCGTTATTTGATATTACGGGGATCTGCGGGTCAGCCTGAGTTTCAGTTTAACCACTTAGAATCTGGGGCCACTGAGGACAGCGCACCTATACAGAAACAATTCGGCAATCTGTTTCTATCACCAACTGTGTTATGAATATAAGTCAAGCCGTAGTGTACCTTGAAAATATCACCATGTTGACCCTGGGAACCATATTTTTGTGATGATCAATAACCATCAACCTTGGATCAACACCGTCCTAATATTAACCATATCTACCATATGTATGGTCATTGAAGAACAAAACACGGAATATGTGGTACATCCAAAACCCAAACTAACGAAATGTGGCTTTGTCTAAAAATTTGGCACCCCATTTTTGACATCCGTTGGTTAGTCGTAAATGTTCCTTTTTTCCAGTGGCAATATGTTGGAGATAAGAATCATTGTCACACCGATCCAGATGTCGTATTTAGTATCTTCCATTTATATTCCATGAACAGCCATTAGTAATCAACTGCGCATATTGATGGGTAACAGCGATGGGTAATATTGATGGGTAATAGTCCATTTATAGTCTATACATTTACCATCTGGTTATTTAACATAGCCATGGAAAATCCCATAAAAAATGGAGGTTTCTAGCTGGGAACATCATCTATAAATGGATATAAATGGGATTTTCCATGAACAGCCATTAGTGTCATTGAAAATCGCCCATTTATAGATGATTTTCCCATTAAACCTCCATTTTTTATGGGATTTTCCATGATTTTCCATCTATATGACCGATTCACATCACCCATCAATATGCGCGCTGCTGGCTGTGTCCAAGTGATCCAAGTGGCTGTGATGCAGCAGCAGGCCATGACCGCCAAGAACAGCGCAGCCTCGATTTCAGACAACGGCGTGGCATATTTTGCAAGCCCAAGTCATAGAGAATGCCTTGGAAACCTGGAAATATGAGGTACATATCCTCAAATATCCTCAAATTACCATCCTGGAAACACGATTTTTGGCATCTTTTGAAAAGGGGTCTGGGAACACTGGGGAGCCATGTGCCAGGTGGAAAAGCTGCTTTACAAAGACCTGTTGCACCTCCAGTCATCAAAATTCATCAGTGTCCCAATGGAAACTCCAGCATTAATTAGATGATTTTACAAGATCTTCACATGATTTTCCCATTAAAACCACCAAAAAAAAAGAACATGTCAATCCCATCATTTCCTCACGATTCCCCTTGATTTTCCTATCCCTTGATGTTCCCATCAGTTTCCCATGTCAATGCTCATTTCCTTCGAGAAACCACGGTTCCGGGAGCCGGATCAAAGGTTCCAGGCTTCACCTTCGGGCTACGCCGCTGAGCCAGGGAAACCATATGTGGGGAGGTTGAATACAAGACGACCGGGGTGTTATCACACATAGCTAAGGCGAAAAAAAACACAATTTCCGCAGAAATGATGAGGGATTGACCATCCAAGACATAGATTTTCACCGCTGCAATGCGCTGCAATGGGGTAGAAGCAACCAAAGAGGGTAAGTAACGAATAAAGTGCCAATATCAACCATTCATAAACATTCATAACCATTCCCTGTTTGGTGAGCCAAAACATGTCAAAAAAAAAGGGAATGATCGGACCAACATAGAAATGTGGGAAACAGCCACCAACCAAGATTTCTGGGTCTATGCTCCTCATCAAACTGAGGATGTCCACTTTTAGTTTCTCCTCGTCCCGGGCAATTTTGAGAGCTTCAAGCACCTTGCCCTTGTCAAGTACAGGGTAAGATGCTTGCGACAGGATTCCGCATTCTCCTGGCAGGGAACACATCAATTAACATGCAATTAACAAGTAACAAGGAGGGAGCGTTAGATCATGTTAGATTTAGTGAAGATATAATCATTATAGTATCATCTATACAATTATCTATACCAAACATCTATATAAGCATGATAAAATAATCATCTATACAATCGTCATCAATCATCTATATCATCTATATAATCATCTTTGTATATAATATAATCATCTTTGTATATAATAGAATCATCGATATAAACATAGTGATAATCATCTAGAAACATCGGGATGACAAATCAATCCGAATCGTTTCTTTTGGGAAATTGAAGGAAAATGGCCAACTCATTTCTTTCGAAGTTTGCTTCTCTTCCAGGCTCTTCCATGCCCCGATTTTTCAACGCTTGGAGCGACCAATCTCCATCACTGGCACCTTCTCCTCCCACACCACGAGCCAGGCGCCCAAAGCCTGGAAGGCGGTGTCTGAAAATGGGAAAATGATGGAAAATTGGGAATGTATACCCCAAGTTCTAGCCATATCTTAGGGCAAAAATGCTTTCTACGGATGAAAGTCACTAGTCATTCCATGTAAAATCTGAATTGAGAACGAGATTCCGGCGCCTCGTGGATGTTTATCATACGTATATATTATGATATCATAATCTCCAAACAGTTGAAACAGAGCCCATGTTGAAACCCGAATTGAAGTCACAACGCCTCCTGTCGCCGACCCATGACATCCGTTGACATCCCACCGGCCACAAGATGCCACAAGTAGTGTGGAAAATGTTGGAAAATTGAGGGGAAACAAAAAAAACTCATTGTTCAGGATCTCATTCTGCCCATTGTTTATTTGTGTTGTCCATGTTCAATGACACAGCCACCTGGTGCCGATTCCTTGGTAGCAAGACACCGTCTTCTCCCCATTGAAGGCCCCAGGAGTTCTTGATGATCCAATAGGCTTGACCTGCCCAAGAGGTGTAAAACCTGCATCCACCATGGTTTCGAAATGGGGTCTTTAATGGGGAAGGGCGGGAAGGGAGTACTCACCATCCAATTTTCTGGGGCACAAATTGTGTCCATGACTTCCATGGAAAAATGGACCCATTCGTTGATGACATCTCCACCTCCGCTCTGGCCATAGCCCACCAAGAGAACGCCGTGATCCAACTTGCTGCCGCATTCCTTGGAGATGATTCCGCCTCGGAAACGCTCACATGAAAAGTCACATGACAAGTCACTTAAGATTTCGTCTACGACAAAAACAACAAAGGGTCATGCATATATTAATGAATACAACATGATTTTGATGTTTTCTTCATATACTTAACTTATATAATCTTACATACTTTAGTGTTACAATACAATGTAGTGATCAACACTTGCTGATACCATGAACGAGTCTAGTGATAGACTTGGATTCCTCAGAGCCTCAGATCAGCCGGCCACTCAGATCTAACAAAAATGAGGGAAACCCCAAACTTTCAACGGTTGAGAAGATCATTTCCTCCATGTTCAAGCGAATCTTAGGTCCGTGGCTACAGAATTTGAGACAAACCCACGCAGTCCGCACAGTCGACCCAGTCGACCGTCTCGGAAGCGAGCGAAGTCGCAAGCACCACAAGCTCGTGCATGAGAAGCAACAGCCAGATTCTTAAAATGGTCGTAGTCTAACAACCATAGGTCACCAGGTCTTTGATTTGAAATGGTTGTTCGATGAAAAACAACCCTATGAAAATATGAAATGTATATGAAATGTATCTAACGTTGGTGAAAACTCAATCTAAACCAACCTCTGGGATCCAACCTATGGCTTCTAACACGATGCCAAGACACCGGTGTAGAGCTGAAACCTGGGGCCCAGGAGATTCTGCCAACAGCACAACTGATATTAATGATGGCAGTAACATTGCATAACAATCTCCAAAAAAAAGGAATTGGTGCAATAATACTGTTCAATACTGATAAATTACTGTTCAATCGTTTTTGGAACTCTATTTCCAATGTATGTGCCGAACTACTGTACATATCCCCATAGTATCTCCCAGTTATCATTATATATAATATTCAGTCTAGATCCCATCAAATATCCCAATGATATATTCCAATGATATATCCCAATTGTAGATCTTTCTATATATATAAATATATATGTACAAACATACCCAAATGATGTATATCACTATGTATCCCAGTTACACATCCCCATTATATATCTCACTCTACATGACAGTTGTAATATAATATATATATATATATGTCCCAATCTTATATCTCACTAATCTCACTATACATCCTAGTTGTACGTATATTCCCAGTGTTATTTATATATACCCCATATACCAATGATATATCCCAATTTTGTATCGCAATATCTCTCCCATCACTAAAAAAAATGGAATTATGGGTAATTACAGTATCCTTCAGTATCCATAGTACCCTCTGGTAAACTAACATAGCTATTGAAAATGGCCATGTATAGTGGATTTTCCCATTAGAAATGGTGATTTTCCATAGCTATGTCAAGTTACCAGAGGGTATCCTTTACGGTTGGTGATTTAGCCACCATTTGCACAGCAACACCAAGCAACACCATGTCATCGCCATCAATGGCAACTGCCACCGGCTGCTGCGCCACGGCTTTCATCATGGCGTCCTCACTATCTGCCTTTACAGGCCTGAGTGGTGATGGAAGACAGGTGCTGAACACATGGGGAAGACAAAGGTGCGGGAACACATGGACAGTATGTACTTAGCATTTAATGGATGAATGGTTGAACTTGTTATACATGCTTGAATTTGGGATATTTACATGGCTCATCATACTTGGTAAGTAGCTTATAGCCCCACTTTGTTTAACGGTTTTTAACTGTTTAACCCTACATATCCTACTAATAACAAGGGACGTCACCTACCTATATACAAAGCACAATGTAGAATTGTCCACCGAGTACTCAACATAACAAATACCATGCCTTGTGTTAATGTGATATTCATGTTCTCCAAAAAAATGTGCTTTTTGATTGTCATGGAGATATAGTGGGGATATGTGGGGATATATACCGTGGTTTCAATGGATTAGCTTACAACGGGAAGTCAGGTTGTTTTTCCATCAGATATTGGCTTTGCCTACATTTTTTATGTTCAGTCAGTTTGTAATTTTCGGTGGTTACCACTTGAGGGGAATGTAAAATCTAGTGAGAATTGCGAAAACCACAGAAGACAAATATGGCTATGGATCATGGCACTGGTGAACCTAAAATAACCGGGATCTATTGATGTTCATCCCTCCAAGCATGTTATGTCAGGAATATGAAGAGAGATTGACACAGTAGAAATGATCCCCACCAGTAAACCAGTAAACCAAAGGCTCGTCAAAATTATATACACCTTCCAAATGTCCGCCAAAATAGGACTCAAATGGACTCAATATCCACTGAAAAAAAAAACACCAGGTTTCTCAAAATGATTTACACCCCATGGTAAAATCCTAGGAAAAACTCATCTTTTGCACATTTTGGGGCCTCCATGGGCCTCCCTATCCTCGGTGTGCCAAGGAACAAAGGTCCACGCACGCCACCCACGGGAATCACCATATTACACTGACTTGCTCGACAGCTTCCTTGTGCCTTGGGAATCTTTTTCAGGCGCAAGGTTTAACGGCCAGATTGTGAATCTCCCAGGGTCTTGTTTTTTTCTTTAATGGGAAAGGTATGGAAACATTACTGATTGTTTCTCTTCAATTTGTCGCGCAACCAATCTCTGGGGATAAAAATGGACACATTCGTTTTGAGATGGCAACTTAGGCGAGCAGAAATCTTAAGGTACGGTTCTGGCCTTATGATACTTAATATGTCAGGATATATTGAAACGATTCCAAGATCTGATGTTAGAAAAACAAGCTACCCTAGTGGAATCAAAGCAAAATAGCTGGTAGTTATGAATGTTTGCCCCTAAGAAAATGCCGGTCTTGACCCATCCCCATACTGACTAGTTGATTGATTTCTTCCCCTTGAATGACGCCAGCCTCCATTCCCATGTTTCCTTTTCTTGCCCTTCAACATATTATCATATTTCTTTCAACCTCAGGTTACAACCCCACATTTCCTCACATTTCTATGTACAGTATGTCTCTGTATGTCTCTGATGCCCCTGGCCCTGTGTCTTTTTATCGCCAGAATCGCCATGGCACAGCCTGATAGGTGTAGGATCGGGCAGTACACAGCCCGTGGTCCCGGGCATAAATAAACCTCGGATCATCCCAAAGGAGGGTTGCCCTCCATGGCAATAGAAAATCCAACGAATGTATAGGGGATTTCCCATTGAACAAGTTCGATTACCGGAGGGTATTCCATAAAGTCGGTTTGAAGGTGTTAGACGTATGGCTACTAACCAGATACTGTGTAGGATGATCCTCCAAGTATGCGTCAAGAACCTAGTGGTTGAGTCAGTGGGGTACCTTTGTGGACTGACAAACGGCTGGTCATTGTTAATCATAAACCATCCATTTTAGGGGAGGCAATATTTAGTTGTGATCAATTTCATGGTGGTGACTGCAAAAGCCAGTGAATGGAGAACCTTTACAGCTCATATCATCTGTGGGGTATTTATTTTGCCACGCAACTCTCTTACGTTCTATCCCATGATTATATATATATATATAATTAATTAAAAGAATGCATCACCTAGTGAGAATCCCCCAGTCGGACAGGAGGCGAACTAGCCACTGCCTCCTTTACGACCATCTTGGATTCCACCGCAGACAGCATGCTGTCAATGTGAAGAGCCATGTCTATATCTACATTATACCCGGATTAAACGTGGCCGTGGAACATCACCCATAAATGGCTGAAAAAAATGGGAAGATCATCGGTGGATTTTCCATTGCCACGGTTGATATGAGTATCTCACCCAAAAGTCTGGTGCTTGTATCCACCATTGTGGGGTAATTTTTCCGGCAATATGAAGGACTGGGTCAGAATGTCATCTTGAGACTGCTGACAATACCCCTATGTATCCTGGGAGTACAGGTTTATAACGTTTTAGTAAATTGCCTTGAAAATGAACCAGGTACATGTGTATACCTTCCGCTAACATGGCATTGCAAAGTCACCCATTTATAGTCTATTTTCTCACGAAAACCTCCATTTGAGATTTTGGCAAAAGGTATCCCAAATCCATTCAGCTCCTGCTGCAGCAAGCAAGTGGCGCATTAGCTGGATTTCCACCATGGCAACCATCGTTTCCATAGTCCGCTGTAGCACAGTCCTGAATGTCAGCCTAGCTCCCACTGGGGATAGGATTAACCCAAAAATGTTGTTTGGGGATATGGGGATATGAGAATGTTATCAATCCAAGATTTTAGTCCATTTCGAGCATTCACCATCTACTGTAAGTATTGGGGTATGCAATTTGTTTATTAGTTTGATAAAATTCATGATTGGAATGTTGATGTCATAGAATATTTAGGATTTGGTCATTAAGTTGCATCATGTAAAAGTTATTTTCATACCAAAATAAATGGTAACGGTATATGCATTGATGTTTATCAAACTATGCGGTCCCATAGGCATAGGTATTGTTTTCACCCGTGAATTCACACGCTTCCGAACTCTTACACTTCCCAGCTACTTGATGATGTGGGTGACATGCTGATGTGGTTGACATGATGATGGGGTGACATGATGATGTGGCTGACATGATGGTGTGAACGCTAACCATGACCATCGTCCGCAACTCGGGAGTTTTCTAACTAAATTTCCATTGATTAAACCCGAATAAAAAAATGACCATCAAACCATATTTCGAGATCTTTCCAGCGCCGTCCCAGCACAGCATCCACCAGTTGCTGTTCTGACAGCGTGTAGAGGCTTCCACCGTAGACCTGGTCGGCACCGGCCGGACAGATTGGTGGAATTTAGTGGATCTGCTTATTCTTGCGGGGGGTCCATTGAATATTAGGGGGATGGGATGATGTCATCAATTGATCATGTGTTTCTTTCTGCTTCTAGATTCTACATATGAAAAAAAAATCCTGCAACAAAAAAGATGAACTTAACCAAAGAAACGATTTAAGTAGGTTTTTCTTCAAAAGTTGAGCCAGAAATGGGGAACAACAACAACAACAGCAACAAGAACAAGAACAAGAACAGCAACAAGAACAGCAACAGCAACAGCAACAGGAACATGGACAAGAACAAGAACAAGAACAGCAGCAACGACGACGACGACGACAACGACGACGACAACGACAACAACAACAACAACAACAACCAACAACAACAACAACAACAACACAAACAACACCAACAGCAGCAGCAGCAGCAGCAACAACAGAAACAACAGCAACAACAAGAAGTGCAACAAGTAAGATTGTCTCAACTTACAGTGCCAATTGGAACACCAATTTCGAGTTGACTGGTTCCGGTGGCCTACCCAAACGGATGGGTGTTGCCTCTGCCGATCGTATGGGTCAAGTCACTCGACAATTACTCAACGAAATAGATGGTGAATAGTGAAAACAACCAAATCATCTGGGTTTTGAGGGCGTTAATTTTGACCCATACCCATGTAGCGTGCAGCAAGAAATGACCTATGGCATCCCATCTGGCAATCGGTTCATAACACGATTTGTAGGGTCAACCGCCTTACGGTTTTGCTTAGATTTCAGCATTTGTCAAACTATTTCACAGAAATATGAAATCCCCATAAATCTGGGTAAATCATAGAGCAATATTGTACTAACCTGAAGAGTTCGGCCAGAGAATGACCGGTTCTGAAGTCTGCGACACCTAAGATTAGTCAGGACAGATGAATCAAACAGCCTTAGAATGTTCGGCCATTTGGGGATGATTCGTCACATGTAACATATATATAAACCATCATTCCAGGGTTCGGTCCCGACGTGAGGTCACGACATCTTCATGAGGTCACGACATAATTCAGATGTACTTATATAATTAGTATCCCATTAGAAGCCTCCCATTAATTCATCCATTTTTTCTATCGTGTTTTCCCACATTCACATGCCAATTTTTCCACCATTTTCCATGGGGATTTCTGGAACGACTCGGCACCTTCCAGGCGCCCTCCACCGCACCATTGGCCGCGAAGCTCCAGCAGGCGCCGCAGTGCCCTTGCTGCTGAACCTGGAGCGAGGATCTCTGGAAGACACGTGAAATATAGACAGAAACGGCGATTTCCTGAAATGGAGGTACCCGGGTACCCCAAAATCATCCATTTATAGATGGAGTAGAAACCGTCCATTTTTTGGGTACCCCTATTTCTGGAAACCCAAATATAGATAGATGATAGAACCCATAGAATCTTTAGGTTCATTAAACATTTTTTAGATCTCTAGAAATATAGATAGAGAACCTATAGATAGTATAGATTGAACCTATCTATTTAAAATGTTTGATGATATTGTGGGAATATTGTGGGAGTATGATGGAATATGATGGAATATTGTTAATCTTCCATGAAATTATGGTACCCTACACTACACTACGCTACACTACACTACACTACGACACTTCTACACTACTATACTACATTACACTACGCTACGCTACGATAAACTACACTACACTACTACTCTACACTACACTAAGTGGAATACACTACAGCACACCACACCACACCACACCACACCACACTACACTACACTCACTACACTACACTACACTACACTACACTACACTACACTACACTACACTACACTACACCTACAACTACACTACTTCACAATACACTACACTGCAACTACAACTACAGTACACTACACTGCACTACATTACACTACACTAATTAGACCACACCACAACTACAACTGCAACTACACTACACTATTTACACTACATTACTACAACTCCACTACGCTACACTACAACTACAACTACAACTGCACCATTGCAACCACTCCAAAAAACACAACTCCAACCACCTTTCGGTCCATCAGTGGATTCGCTCTGCCATCCATGATTCACAACAACCAATCTCTCCTATAGGTTTCCTATTTTTGAAACTTCCGCCACCGCCTTGTGCGGTACTACTGGTACATTTGTTACGGTAAATCCTGGATATGTTCGCCTCCAATTCAGAGATTCAAGGGGAATATCCATAGAAAACATTGGCTTTTCCATATGGAAAATCTGAACCGACTGTAGGTTTATGTATTGGTTTTGAAATTATTTGGTTTCATGGTATTCAAGTGTCTTTCCACCAGTTCTGGGAAATGCAAAACAATCACACCTCATATGATTTGGATTGATTTGGTAGGGTTCACCATTTGGGGGGTTGTAAATCATGAACATATCGGGTTTATGGTGTAAAATTAAAAACAGACATACAGGGCAAACACATTTTGGATATGTTTTGGAGATGTCTGAAACCACCGGCAATCATGCTAACAATTGATATTCAAAGATTGACATGTCAAGATTCCGTAGCCATCAAATCCACCAAGTTCAATCCAAGTTCAACATGGAATAACCAGAAAAAAAGAAAAAAAGCAGACACCACTCACCTATCTGGGTAAATTATAATATTTCACTAACCTGAATAAACGTCATTTGGGGATGATATTCCTTACTAATCATGATTCCATCGAGGTTGCAGTGAGGTCGTTGTAATTTACCCAGACCTATGGAAGTTCTTCAAATAGGGTGCCGATGCCGGCGCAAACCCCTGAGGCTCCTTGCCACAGAGACAGCTCCCTTACCTGGGACGTGAATTTTTTTCCAGGCTGTCGCGAATCTGGAACTTCACGAAGAAAACATACCAAAAAAGGAGTTACCCAAATCTGGATTCTGAGCCACAGAAATTTGCAAACATCTGGATGTTCATGGACAGGAACTAGTGCAAAAGTTTGGAATTAAATAGCCACAACTGGAAAAAATGGAAAAAAAAGTAAGGACGTGCAAAAAAAATGTCGGCTTCCGGTTGACATTTCAGAAACATTGAATAGGCCAACGCTGATCCCCCTGTCTCTGACTTTCCTCTGGTCATCTAACATGGCCAACTGAACCACTGAACAATCACAACTTTCAATGGGAAATGACTGGAATAATCTACAAACCGATGGTTTTCAATTGCCAGGTTTTTCATGACTGGAAGGTATAACTGAAGAAGAATGGAAAGAAATTGGATAGCTCCAAATATATCCCCATCTTCGGTTGGGACACTCCCCAGGTTGATGGTTTCAATCCATCCATGCTCATCTCAAATGTGGATACTCACAGTCAAAAATCTATTCGAAACCCACCATTTTTCCCATCGGTGATGCGAATCGAAACTACTCCCGGTATCCCTGGATATCCCAGAGACGTGATTTCCGTGTATTGCTAAAGCAGTGGTTTCCATATATTGCTGGTAAAATGGTAAAACAATTCAATGGTTGGTTATACAGTTATACAATGTTATACACAACATTTCACGACATGTTTCCAGGCATATACAACACGTACACTCTTTTTGGCCAAATTCACAAACAGACCATAGAATGTGTTTTTTTTGCAGGTGTGTCCGAAAATAGGAGCCCTATCCTGAAGATTTGGCCAGCATCATTGAAATGCTGAGAATGATGAAAATCACGATGACATTTTGGAGCACCCTCCGGTAATTATCAAACATATCAATGGAAAATTCTTTATCAATGGAGGTTTCTAGCTGGGAACTTCATCTATAAACTCTATAAATGGGGGATTGTCCATGATTGTCCATAAAGATTGGGAAATTCCCCATGTCTGACCAGATGCTGCGCCAATCCACGCTGTCAGGGACACCTACGAGGGGAAGGGGTTGAAACAATCCTCTGTTTTGATGGGGATTGAACCAAACATGGACGTTTTACCCATATGAAAAAAAAAGGACATTGCCAATATGGAGATTTTCTGGATTTTGGGATTCGGGATCAATATCCACTGGACCACATGAATGGACCGAATGGGCTCTTTGTGGATTGCAAATGATTTTCACGTGCAAGCTAAAACTCGTTAAAGATAGGTTTGCCAGACATTCTCAAACCCACCAGTATGACCACATCCAGGAATGACTGTGTCTGTCTGAAATAGGTTACCCCGATTTGATATGTTCCATTAAAATTGTCTTAAACCGGACGTAATTCTCACAATTTCTCACACACCATGCATCCCCTAGAGGTTAAGCTTGTCACAGGGGGTGAACAAGCATCGAACTAAAATGTGTCATCCACAGTTACGTCAGTGAATTCGTGAGTTTTCCATTAACATGGCCATTACTGAATCAGATTTACTGAAATCTACTTAATCATAGCCATTGAAATGGCCATGACGGATAACTCCATGGTAAATCGCCAGTTCCGGGCCTAAAATGCCGCGCAGGAGTTGGTTGCTGGTGGTCTGCAGAGGATCCTCTGTCTGGAGCGGGAGGCCTTGCGAGCCGACTTCATCGGCAATGATCGGCACACACTGAGGATGTAAGTGGATACTGTATATACGTAGATATGTATATCACCCTAATAGTAGGACACATTAAAAAACTATGTAAGTATGGATGTATACATATATATATATATATATATTTGTATAATGTGTGTATTGTATATATATATATATATTATATATATATGACTGTAATACTTTGAAACCATGAAACCGGTATGTACCATAAAAATATATGCCTATAGGGTGCTTGTGGATCGATTACAACCTTGCTGGAATCGCGACAACTTCTATGAAACTCCTATGTTGAGAAGACATGACAAAAATCCAATAAAGGTGACTTGATATGTTGATAAAACCCTGTACGGGAGACTTGAATATATAGACCATAACCATATATATAATGTGTGTGTGAGTTCTATACATATATATATATATTATGTGTATATATATATATATATTTGTAAATGGTATTGAATGGCTATCTGTAGTCCAATGAGCATCCTGTACCTTCATTGAGGGCATCCGAAGGCCCCAGATACAGAATTGGTTTGAGGGAAAATCTGCAGTACACCAAGGTCTTTGCCGCCATCCTAGCAGATTCCGCATGTTCATCCCATATCATAATTATCATAAATCCTAAGTATCCCTAAGCGCCTAAAATGGGCACTTATCCCTAAAATTAAAAAATTACTTTACTTCGTGTGATCCCCACCATGACATTTATACATTTTCTTACTGGCAAATCTTCTGGCATTCTATCTGACATATCTTCTGACATTCTATTTGGCATTCTATCTGGC
>Ga0126342_10006555_pt1 | contig 20676 bp, 16 predicted proteins | sample Cyp1metagenome_FD_92528 | JGI IMG/M metagenome (GOLD analysis project Ga0126342, IMG submission 92528) | Coral microbial communities from Lord Howe Island, Old Settlement Bay, Australia - Cyphastrea 1 metagenome | ecosystem: Host-associated > Invertebrates > Cnidaria > Coral ...
ATCTACATCTTCAAAATAAATTTCAGATTCATCAAGTTCAACTATATGTATCATGAAAACAATATCTCAAATTCTTAGGGCGCCATTTCCACCTGAACCCACCCAGACTTTTGAAATTTAACATTGTGAGGGTACCATGATTTGCCCAGAAAAGTGGTTGGCGTCCAAAAGGACGTCTGATACGGTCGGCCCCCATGGGCCCATGGTGCTCTTTTGGCGACATATCTACCATAGGGATGAGGCATCACCATAGATAAAGCACCTTAAAATTCAAAGATTGTTGATGAAATCCTGCATTTAGTGACATCATATGGTATTCATATGGTATTCATATGGTATTCATATGGTATTCATATGGTATTCATATGGTATTCGTGGGATTTCGTGGGAAAATCATACGTTTTTTCGCTCAAATCTGCGCCAAAGCTGACCAGGATCATATTCATCCAAAGGATCGATCGAAACTTCGTTCCCAACAAAGCGACAAACAAATGCAACTAAAAACTACCCACAATCAATCAAGCTACTGATTTCTATATCCATATCATTCTATATCTTGATACATATATATATATATATCTCTCTCTCTCTATATATCCATCGATCTATTTATCAAAGTAAATACATACTATCATACCATAAAATATATATATATATATTGGACGCACATGAGTACCAGGGGCTTCTTTATCCCAGTCCCTGGGTCCCTGGGTCCCTGGGTCCCTGGGTGGTGCCTCGTTGAAAGGCCCCAGATCATCAAAGTCCTCCGTCTCTGGTCCCGACCATCTTGATCTTCGAGGCGCCTGAGGGATTGGAAAGGGGTGGATTTACGGTGAATGAGGTGGATATATATATATATATTAATATGTATGTTTGTTTATATTTATTATATACATATATACAGATACTCAGATACAATATATGTGGATGTATCTATGACATGGGCTTATCAACCAAGTTCCGTCTAGCTTGCAAAATGATCCATGATGAGGTTGGTAAATTAGGGAGCTAAGCTGCCAAATTTCACGAGGTAAGGTTTTGAAGAGAAAGTTCAGAACCAAAAGGAGTCCTAATTCTTGAAGGGTCGCAAATCAAGACCGTTTTGTTCGGAATGATAAACTTTATAGATTCGAAGGCTTATTGGAAGCAAACCCAAACAGAACACCACTTTGCCTGAAACTGATTGAAGAAAAACAAAAGCCTAATGATGATACGGTTACTAATGGTTCATGATTTGGTTAATGCACCAAATGCCATATTATATCAACCGTATTATTGCTAAAATGATATGGTTTGGGGTTGTGTGTTTGCCACAGTGTGATCATTGTGAACCCCTGCCTGAAACCAACAAACAGAAGTATCATCTCTAACCAGTAGGGGGTTCCTACCAACCTTCATTGCCCACTGCCAGTAGGTGGAGGCTATGTCTAAATTGCAAAATTATGAGTCAAAGATGCCATCAATAATTTATATATATATATCTACATATATTATATATATACATATATATATATATTATATACATACTACTGTATATGTTTATATGTAATAACTACATATTATATATATATATAGATATATATTACCTCGGGTAATCAGCTTCGTGGCTTGGAAAATTCCCCCAGCCAGGGCCTCCACATCCCTGGGAGCTGGCTCCTGGTGAGGGCCGCGAGGGCCGAAGAAAATGTGCTCAATCACAATCCCCAAGAAGATAGAACTTGGTAAAATTTGCTAAAATAGTGATAAGTGATAAATGTTGTTCTATCTTTTCGATTCTTTTGGGGGTTACTGTCACTACAACATACCAAGATAATATTGCGACAACCACTATAGTCTGATCACAAATAACTTCATGTAAACATTTGAGAGGATTTTGACACACAATTTCATGATGTTTTCTTGTGGGATTAAAAACGAACAGCAAAAAGATGGATGTGTCTGAAAATGTGGAGTGGCATAGTCCAAGATTTGACCAAACTGCATATGGATTCCTGGACCCTGTGAAAGCAAACAAAGCCGCATCTTTCTCTCTCTGATTTAGCTCCCATACACAGTCAGTGTTTCTGAAAAAACAACCCTCTTGCATCTTGCTAATGCAAATATGTCTCGCTGACCATGGATAAATTGGGGGGCACAGATGGGCACAGTGCCTACCTGCAAACATTGATAGTCATTGATACTTGAGCTATGAAATTTGTTGAAAACACATCTGCAAAATTGGGAGAGAGATATATATATATATACATAGCTGATAAAACATGATAAAACAGGTTTGAGGAATAATACACATATTGGAGCAACAAAGGGCGGGGAATCATCTCTAGCATATGCAAGCATTAAAGAGAGAAATAAGTTCCCTGAAATGGGACATTTACCAACTCGCGCGGTGTTCCAACAAACCAAGGACATGTTCTATCATTTTCTCCTTGGGATTTCCAAATATGAAGGTTTCCAATCCGTGAGGATACCCCATTTATCCATTTTTCAGGTACCCCCATGACTTAGGAAACCTCCAAACATGTTCGGATCTCCTGCATCGTCACCTCGATGAAACCAAAGAAGGGAGAGAAGCGACAGGCCTCGATGAGGCGATGCTTAGGTGTTGCTCATGTTTTCTGTTCAGGACGTCTTGTTTATATAATATATATATATATATAGATAATATATATATATATATAATATGTATATATAATTATACATACAATTCGACGCAAGAAGAAGGCACGCGGTTCAGCTCTCATCAATTGCAAAGAAGCAATCGCCCTCTTAGATAAGCAGTGGATATATCATGATAATTCCATGTAATGTAAACGTCTGTTTTTAATTAAAGTTGTACTCCCCAAATAATCCAAATAGTGATAATTAGTGATACTTAAATGATACAGAACTGCCCCAATGAAACAGTCGTTTGGGATTTCTCAACCCAAGGTTGACATGCCTCCAGCGCGGAGGAAGACTCCAGGAACTCTGCGGTGCCGCTGCCGTTGTGTTCCCCGGTCCTAGACGGCCGACAGGGCTGTGTTGGGCCGTGGGGCCATCGAGAACGGGTCACACGGTGAAATGGTCAGGTGCAGATAATATTGGAGCTTTCCTAACAGGTACCCCAAGCCATTTGTTTTCCCGTTGATAAATGTAATAACCCATGTTAGGAAACCCCCATATGTCTATAACTGGCGTTTATAAACCAACAAACATAATCGCAGCTGGACGACTCGTTTCATACCGGCAAAGACTTTGTAGTCCAACCCATTTCTGGGAAGTAGGTTGATTCAACCCCACTTAAAACTTATTAGGCCTACCCCAACCCCTAGACATCCTAGACGACTGAACACTCAGAACCAACCTATCTTGGGAAGTCTCACGGTTCCTCTATAGGGTTCACCAGCGCTATGGGTCACTTCATCCTGCTCCAGACTGGTTTGCATCAGAAACCACCAGCATAGTCTATAACAACCGCAACAAATTGGGGCAACAAAAAGGTCAATAATAAGATAAAGAATACATTCTAACCAAAAAAACATATAAATTATACGTTTTCCACTGTTCTAGTAGGCTTTTTCTGTTTTATCTTTTGACTCGCCAAAAAGATCTCACGGTATTTCTGGATCGGATCGATCTCATCGCTGCCAAAGGGCTGGGTCTTGGTCAAAGACAAATTCTTCAACGGCCCTCCAAACCTAAAAAAGCGACCCACTCGGTGTGCGATGTGTACATGTAACAAACTGACTATATATATATATATATATAAATAAATAAATAACAGACTGACTATACGGGGAAAAAACTCTCACCTTGCCCGAGGCACTCAGAAGTTAAACACTGGGTCATTCTGGCATTCCTCAAAAACTCAGGTACGAAACCTGTGCGTTATTGCTTTAAACCCTAGAACCTTGGAAACCCAAAAGTCAGGTTGGGCGACACAGGGTGGGCGTAACATAGCGTAACCATACTTTGAATGTGGCCTGTCCTGGAGTACCTCCAGTACTCCACACAGGCAATGCAAATCACAAAGTCCATCGACTCCATCCAGTTTCAATACGTGGAACTGTAAGCAAAACATCTTTGCATGGATGACTGTTTATTTGTTATTTTTCATTGCATTGACCACTGCAGGGAAAATTTTGGGAGCAATTGGGATTGAAAATAAATACTTCCCAACAAAACCACCAAGGGAACCCTTATCCATGGTGGTGGCTGTACTCATACCTGTGGAACTCATAAGTCCTCTTTGAGCTGTCCGAAGAAGAACATAAATTATGGTTATGGCCGAATAAGCTTAACAAAATCAAACATTGTTAAAATCATATAAAATCATGGGGTATCATTGGGTTGTTCATTTCATATTCATTTGTCCAATCCATCAAACACCCTTGCACAATCACATGCTGCAGCTTAGTTTTTCCCAATCCAATCAACCTTCACCTGACAGCCATCATCCTATATCCCAACGCTCACAGAATCAGTGAAGTCAATTCAATGAACATCAGTTTCATTGGTTAACTCTATGTTTTTTTCTTGAATCTCCATTTTGACTGGTGAAATTGTTGGTTAACCTGGTTAACTCATGTTAACTCAAAATTGTCATTGGTGAAATATGGTGAAATCTCAGTTTGTGGGTGAACTCGCCCAGTAGCTGCTGCAGGCAATCGAAGATGCTGCTCCCCGTCATCGACGCTGGGATCCCTGTGATCTTCACCACAGCCGCGCCAGGCGCCGCAACGGGCGCGCCGGGCGCGGTGCTGGGTGGCGCCTGGTTTTGCAGGGGCACCACTTCTTGAAGGAAAAACGCTATGGAAGATTGTTGTGAATCAAATATAATATGGTTCTTTGTCAAAACGCAATGGAGGCAAGTTTGAATAATTCATTTTTTGAAAAATAAAATATGTACATTAAAAAATTGTATATTGAGCAGGAATGTTGCCTTTAAAGGGGTACTGAATACTGCGTCAACGATTGATTCATGTTCATCGCTGTCTAAAGGATGACAATGATATAAAAGTGGTGCAAAAGAGTGTTCTACGTAGATCATGGGGATGCGTGAGCATATCTATCTGTATACATATATATATATAAACACACCATACACATATATATATAATTATATATATATGTATGTATATGTATATGTGTATATATATATGTGTGTGTATGTGTATATATATACTATATAAATATTTACATAAACGTATATATGATCAATGTACATATATGCATATCTATATTATAAATTATAGGGTACTAGTAGGTGTACTGTACGTGTGTATATATATATATTTAAATAAGCGTCCCAATTGATGCCAAGTTTAAGCGGAGATTAGGTCAAAATTACGGCCATCGGAATTGGGAATTATGATTGGCCTTGGGATTTTTGGGGGCTCCCTATGTTTTGATATATGTTTTTCTTTAAATCAAACAAACTAATGCGATGATAGACATGACAGAATATGTGGATGTTCAACCAAAATCCGGACGTCCAAAGTCGAATCCCATTAGTAGTACTAATTGCGTAATTTGGATGCTACATGCTTCCGTAAACCTAACACATTGGATATTGATTTTCGGGATCTTGTTGAGTCCCACCATTGATGGCTGCATAAATCATCTGAAATCTACACTGATGCCTTCTATCTAAACACGTCTAAAATGTTTTAAAATTCGAACACACACACATATATATATATGCATACATATGTGTGTGTGTTTGTATGCTATATATATATATATTCAAATAATACACGCAAACATGATACAAATATACACATATGATATATCAAAACAAATATATATATTCAAATCACAGTGATATCATTTCACCCTTATTGTTGCTGATTTCATGAATCACTCAAGATCCCCCACAGTTGCGTAACTTGATCCCTGCGGTTGCTGGTTCAAACCTCTATGTTTCTCATCATAATGATTTTGATCACATTATATAGATCATCATTGCTTTGTTTTTGGTATGACTAAAACCGATGTTTTTTTCGCTGTGACATCACCATTTCCGTTGATTTGCTGAAGAGTTCCATTTCTGCTGGAAAAAAATACTGTAAAAATCACCGGCTCGCAAATCAAGTTGGTTGTACAGTATCCCATTCCCCATCCTCATGGAATCACATGAAATGCCTATTAAATCATAAAATCAAAACCCATCAAATCATCAAAACCCATATGAATCCTCAAATCCCTTGAAATATCCATGAATTATCTACCACATTGTCTGATAAAACCCCCATGAATCCCTATGAAAGCTCCGAGTTTTGTTCCATGTTTCAACGTTGTTATCGCACCAGGACACCGCGTCCCGTGCCTGCGCAGCTCCCGCAGCTCCCGTTGGGCCAGGCGCATCGGAGACCAAGTCCTCAGGAGTTCACCATCTGGTTATGACCAACATAGCCATGGAAAATCCCAACCATAAATGGAGGTTTCTAGCTGGGAAAATCATCTATTTCTATGGGCCAGCTATACCATGGCTATGTAACAAATAACCAGAGGGTAACCGTTGAAGCGTTTTTCAATAGAAGTTGAAGCAAGAATGGGGTTCAGCAAGAAAATTCACCTTGGCAGCCGATGAGAAACGACGCACCAGACCCGGATATTGCAATGTAACAGTCAATGCTGCTACGAATCAAATATGGACGATTTCATCAACAAAAATGCGTTTGTTATACAAAATGATATGGGATGTATACCTAAGAATAGTGGGTTTAGTAATCTTCCACTATTATTCTCACTCTTTTAAAGTATACATATACAATGGTGATGTTACCCTCCATGAAGATTTCCTGTCTAGAAATGGTCCACAGATGGTGGACTTTCCATATCTACCTTGGTTTTCTGGAGTGTGAACTCTTAACGCCATGGGAACATGAAGGGTTCCAACGTTTACTATAATGTAACTGGTTGGTGGTTTTAACCACCTTGAAAAATATTAGTCAATGGGAAGGATTATCCCATATATTATGGAAAATGAAACATGTTTGAAACCACCAATCAGAACATGATTTTTAATGAGAATTAATATGATATATTACGAAATATAATTGGCATATCATCTGCATATGGAGATGTCAATGAATTGAATAATCTATTAAAGAACAAACATTGACAATCCAATTAACAAATAAGGTTGATAACGAACGTTAATAATTCCATCTATTATGCAAAATCATCTATGAATTAATCAATGGAGATGAACATGTCGAAATACCTTGGGGTTTACTCTTCGGGATTTGCATATATCATCATAGATCTAAATAATCTCTAAATCATCTCTAAACAATGAAGAACTATCAAATATAATTTTATTTCTTAATTCATCAATCAGAGATATGATCATTTAACAACCCATATAGATAGTTAATCAAAAAACAATTATAAATCATCATCATATAATAATCAATCATTTTGATAACAATAAATAACTCCAGTATCCCAAAATTATAAAGACTTACTTTCATTGATTATACTTCATCTCTAAACTAGTAACTATCAATGATAACTAACGATTACGGGGAATCCATAATTCATCCATAATTCTTGGATAAGTTAACAATATTTATGTCTTTTCACAACCCATCCCCTGGCCTTCATGGCCACCGTCAGCAGCTTGGCGCGATTCAATGGTGGCCCTGTGAAGCCAGGCGGTCGACGGATGCCCAGGACCTTATTCCTCAGACGTGGGGCGTTCTGGTTAACCAATTTACCCAGTAAAAAAAGGACAATTCACCAATAAAAATGGAGTTCACCAACAAAGATTGAGAGTCAACCAATAGTACCTATAGGATTTAACCAACAAACATTCCGAGTTTTCACAAAGTTGGCGATTTAACCAACTGAAATCAGGACTCGACCAATCGAACTTAGGATTTAACTAGCAAAAATATGAATTTACGCGTTATTTATTAGATTTGTCCATGTATCTATGGCAGGTACCTGGGTCTTTCTTCCGAAATCATGAGAATATCACGGAAACAAGAAATAAAATAACACAAAAACATAATGGAACTTTAGGGATACCAACAAGAAAAGGAATCAACATGAACTAACATTTTACCAATTGATTCGGATAATAGCAAAATATGGGGGAAAAACTCAATCTCCATTATTGTATCATTGATGAAGGAATATCCAACGTTCAATGAAACTTGCGCCCCCTGAAGAAGGGATCCATTGCCAAACAAAAGACTTGAACCAATAAATAGCTGAACTTGGACAGCAAAAATGGGGTACTTGTTCATAGTTTGCCATGGATTCCGTTTATCAAATGATAATTCATCAGAAGTGGGCCAGTTCTCATTTCGCAAACTATGTATTGTAACTATTGCCGGTTGGTTTGTGAACTTTCACTATAAAATCCAATGAAAACCGCATCAAAAAAAGGCATTGTTTGTGAACTATGTCAACGATAAAATCCCATGAAAGCCCATGAAAAATCACTATATATACCATCTGGTTATTTAACATAGCCATGGAAAGATCCACCCATTTTTAAGAACGGTAAACCTCTATTTCTATCTATTTCATTTCTATCTATTTCTATCTATTTCTATGGGCCATCTGTACCATGGCAAACTGTAACAAATAACCAGAGGCTAAATCCCATCTGATCACCATTCAACCACCATTAAATCACCATAGAATCACCAATGTTCCATATGTTATGGATAAAATCACCATTTTTAAGAACGGTAAACGTCTATTTTTATGGGCCATCTATACCATGGCAAACTGTTAGTCATTACCAGAGGCTAAATCCCATGGCGACCATCGACTCCGAGGCGCTGGAAGTTCATCCCGTGTAGTGCCACGGCGATGCTGGCGCTCAAGGGCGTGGCGAACAGCACCTGGATCGAAAGATCTATGGATATCATCCATTTTTCGTGGAAAAATGCAATTCTTGGTGGACAAATATCATACAGTAATATATACCATAATAATATATGTATATATATAAATATTTAATATATGCGTATATATTAATATATATATATATAAATTGTAGTGATGCAAACACTGGGGTAATAGGAACACAACAACGAGTACAGAATCCAAATTTAGCAGAAAAGAAGGAACCTATATATCAATCAGTATCATTGAATATTATTATGAATTAAACCAATTGATGTCATTTGATGTGATGCAAAGGTAGGGATAAGACAAATCAGTGATGTCACGATGTCAGTTACCATGTTCACCAAGGGTAACGCTAAAACAATTTGAAATGGGGAATGATATAATGAAGAAGTTAATGCTAAGAATTAATCAGTCTAAATCTTGGTTTCAAGAACAAAGGTGCGAGGTAACATGAGAATATAGGTTTTGAGATATATCTGACACCACTATATACTGGTTGGTTGTTTTAACCATTTTGAAAAATATTAGTCAATGGGACGAATTATCCCATATATTATGGAAAATAAAAAATGTTCCAAACCACCTATACGATTGTATATATATGTGTATGTATATATATATACATGTGTGTATGTATTATATATATATATGTGTATTATATATATATGTGTGTATTATATATATATATATATTAATATATATGTAATTACATTATATGTCTACAGTTCCATGGGCATATATATATATAGGTACTTTTTCGCATTTTTTTAGGCACTTGGAGGGTCTAACAAGTATATAGTTAAACTGTAACTTTCAAGCGCCCAAACTCACCCCATGATCTACATCCTTTTTACGGTTGCAATTTTGGCCAGCCAAGTTCTCAAAATTCACAGAGAGACGGTACCTGCCCATGGTTTATCCTGCTGATCATATATCTCATAACTAACCCACCTCCCGCCACCCCAAAAAATCCACACTGGTCTCGGGTAAATCGCGAATTCGTAGGATTGTCCGAACACTTGGGTATTCACAAATGAATAACGCAAAATTGGCAACCCACATATAATCCGAACATATTAATGAATGACCTATGTGCAGGATTCTCACGGATTATAGTAAATAAAACCCATGTGTTTAACTGGGCAAGATACGAGTTATAAAGTTATAACCTATCCATTAAGTCATCCAATTTACCATCTATCTTATACTACCATCTTCTTATTTAACATAGCTATGGAGAGTTTGGGGGGTGGAATCTGTAGTTTCCTCAGATATCAGATTTCCGTGATATCCAGGATGGATACCCACAATCACACGCGAAAGATCCGGCAAAGAAATGAGTACTTCGAGCACAAATTCCTCACCCAGCTATAGGAAAAGATGAGAAAAAGTCAGTGACAACAAGGGCATCACGGTGCCAACAAGCCCTTGCACTGTGACCTTGGCGGCAGCAAAACCCGTTCTGCTTGAATCACTGGCAGAGAGATGGGCTGAAGAGACTTCAAAATGGTCCAGCTCTCTATCTCTGAAATTGGAGCACTCAAATATCCCTCAGAATGCGGGTGCTTGAGTCGAATGCTCTCCAGTCTCCAACTCCCTGTACTTTCCGTCAACTGGTGAACGGCATGAAAGAAACGTCCGGCGAGATGGAAACAAATCAGAACAACAATATATACTCAGAAGCATACTGCCGGGCACACCCCTCTGCAATCCCGCAAACAAGTTTGCTTCAGGCAGGTTGTCGCTCAACAGAGCAAAGGTCCTTTCAATCAGAGGGGAGACCAGTGTATATCGAATGGAAAGATAGCGACTCATGTACAGAAATCCCAGAGCGACCAATGTGCCTGGGGAAAAAATCCCTGTGCACGACTCTCAACATACGCGAATCCAACTGTCGCGGATCAAAAATTCGCGTTGGTATTTTAGTCCACTCCGGCCAGCTCAACAATGGACAATGGCCAATTTATGGCTGGTTGGTGGTTTCAACCCCTCTGGAAAAAATATGAGTTCGTCAGTTGGGACAATGACATTCCCAATAGATGGAAAGTCATAAAATTCCATGGTTCCAAACCACCAACCAGATCATCATCATATTCCCATTGTTGTTGGTTTATAGCCTATTAACCACTATTAATATCATTTAATATCACTATTTTCGAAACCACCAATTTCTCCAGTTTCACAAGCGCACTGTCTTAGTTGACGAAGGCAGTGCTGTTCACCGCGAAACGCATCACTGCCGCCGAGGGATGGGCAGTCTGTCCAGCTCACGACTTTGGCGGCGGAACGGCGCAGACCCAAGGCAATGTAGCCACCGGTCTGTGGCATCCAGTCTACAGTATCCTGCGGCCAAGGAAGGGCCCAGCAACTTGCAAACATTGCAATCATTTGGCTGTGTGGTCGCTTGTCCGCAGTCACAACTGCAGTCCCAGCATGCCTCAGGGTTTCTTTGAGCACACGTGCAAAGCAGCGAACACGTTCCTTGAACCCAATCTGAAGCAAACCATGGAGCGGCACCGTAGATCCATCAACCCACCCATCACATTTGACTGGGCCAATTTCACCTGTGACCAACCCAAAGTCAATATAGAGCTGAGCATTTGCGACCCAACAAGGAGCACCCTCACTGACATGCACAGCACCCCAAAACCAATGCAACAACTTCTCCACAATTGATCGTCCATACCACCTGATCGCCCCGGCTGGCAAAATAGGCAACGGCGGCAGCGGAGACCACTCAGGAGGAGGGTCACTGGGCTCTTCAATTGGTGGGCTAGGCTCGCCCTCATCATGTTCATGGCGCAAGACTAAACACTTATTAGACTTCTTGATTTGTGCGTGTCATCCTTGCGCAGGGGACATGCTAATCTTCTCTGGAATCCTTTTCCAAACCACCAACCAAATGGTGATTTCCCTCTGAAAATCCTATGGTGATCTTCCCGCCTCTGCATGGCCGCCATTCTGGACCTCAACAAGCTCCACCACCTGGAGGCGATGTCTGGATTCCCCTTAACCATCATGACAGGGCTCGATCGCAGGGCTCGGTCGTTTGAACTTACCCAGACCAATATGTTTTTGCGGTTTCCCTTCAAAGTGAGTCTGGTTGGTGGTTTTAAGTTTTAACCACCTTGAAAAATATTAGTCAATGGGAAGGGTTATCCCATATATTATGGAAAATAACAAGTGTTTGAAACCGCGACCATCCAGTAGTGATCCACAAAATTCTGTTTCTTTTGGAAGTATCCATGTGAATTTGCTGGATGGTAACCTCATCAGAGAGGGAATCCACCAAAAAAAACAAACAATGATTTGGAAAATGCTGCTGGGGATCTCAACCAACAAATGATGATGGTGGCTTTAACCACCCAAAAAAATGGGAGATTCACGGGAATACGGTTGGGGATATAAGCAACAATCACACGGGCATTGAATAGTTTACCTCTCCGCAATTACAATTGACCCTGAGAAAAACATGTTTCAAGACAGTAGCCTTTCAGCCCCGTGTTTGGCGGGGCCCATATTAGTTGAGAGGATGGTAAATGCATGAATGCTGTTCACGAACAACCCCTGGTGATTGAGCCACAACCCCCACGATCATGTCATTTTAAAGTCCTTTTGCTGAGCGAGGGTTCTGGGATCAAAAGCATTTAGGGTGTGAACGCGTATGGCATGGCTAAGGTTATTACTTAAAATCACCAAAAAAACAAGTTATGGCATGTTATGGTCGCAAAATGGACCCAAAAGAAAATCGCGTCCCCGGCGCCCCGGGGACCTCGCATTGTGTATGAGCTCGCATTACAATCTCTACATACCGGTTGCCCGGCAACACCCTGGTTCCTCAATGACTTCATCATCTGAAATCCGGTGAAGTTTTGCTAGTGAAGGTTCCCATTCTTAGCACACCTTGTGGTTGTCCCCCAAGGTATGCCCCGTGGCGGTGAAAATTGCTCCTGGGGGTGCTCGCACAAGGAGGGTCACCACCTAATTCACTTGGGCTTTGTGATGATTGTTGTTTCCAATGTGGATGGTACATAAACAAAAATCCAAAGTTGCACACAAGGTGGCAACCCCAGATTACAGTTTTGCGTTGGTTGTTTGTAAACCCATCTACAGTAACTAGATATTATAAGTAGACACAGTAGATCAGCAACCCCCGTCATTAATCAGGGTTGACAAATTGGTGTACCCAAACCTGGTCCGCAACAATCACATGAGAGTCAACTGCCAAGTATTATGGTTCCTTTTTTGAATGTAAAACCCACCAAATGTCTGATTTGGATCTTACTAGAATTGGGATTTGCCCCGTAGTTCTGTGGGATGAAACTTGCCACCTGCCAAATCCAGTTGTTGAGGTTCCACTGAACAAATGGGGCAACGGCATAGCTACCCATTCACCCCTTCTTGTTTTTCCTGTCATGTCAATCCACGTCTTTTATTCACTCTAACCCATTGGAATATGTATATATATATATATACATATAACCCAATGCTTTTTGATCACGTAGCTGTCACAACCAAAGTGGAAAGAAACCCAGAAAAAATATATAATATTATATTATTAATTATTCTTGAATCCAAATTGCTGGAATTTCACTTGCATGAGCCTTTTGCTGGTTGAACCATACAGCCTGATGGTGGCAAAATATCAATTTGTTGTTGGCAACCGTTGTTATATACCCATATATGCCATATACACCCATATATATATATATATACACCGCATATTTGTGTATATATATAATATATATCGTATGTACTTCAACAAACAAGTCAATATATACATAGTAATAATATATATATATGTGTGTTTTTAAACATGTTTTAACCAAAGTTGTTAAATTGCAAGTTGCCATTTTCCACCACAAGTCATGTGTGGACCATCAGGCGTCCTGTAAAGAAATCTGAGATTTCCTTGATGGTGGCCGTCGCGGGCACGTTGGACAACAGCACCTCAAAAGAACGGCGCAGGTGCTAAGGGCTGGTGCTATTGGTTACCCTCCAGTAACAAATGTTACCTTTTTTGCTATGGAAAATGGAAACAAATTGCCCATTTATATCCATTTATAATATTTATATATATTTATAGATTATTGACCTATATGAAATAGCTATGAACATGGTGATTTTCCACAGCTATGTTACTTTACCAAAGGGGATATCCCATGATTTCTCGTGAGTACGGCTATGCTTCGATATGTTGATCACTGGTGATCTCCAACAAGTGAAGAAACTTTTGCCGAACACAACACAATGAACAGGATGCTGTCGGTCTCTCGGTGGTTTCCTTTTCAATGGATTGATTTAGCCGGAAACGTTCGGCGGAAACCATCGATTTGTTCCATTAAATATTGGGTTTTCCTGCATTTTTTTCCTTAAACCAATCCATTGACTGTTGATGAGTGTTGGACAAATCATCTCCCCGTTGCCGTTGGATCTGTCCCGTGTGCCTTGCGAGGCAACAATTCCTTCACGTTCTTGGCTTCCTGGCGGGTCAAGCTACGGCACATCTCACGGTGGTTTTTCCTTCGGAAATTTGTAGGAAACAAATGCTGCCATGTGTATATATACATATTTAATAAATAAATATATATATATATATATAAATAGCATATAGCATATACATATATATATATATGTGTGTAATTTGTAAATATGTAATAATATGTGTGCATATATATATACTGTATATATATATATAATGTGCACATACAAACACAACAATATATTTCTCCCCGTTGCCATCTCCAGAAGTCGAAGGCTCAAGGAGAGCCACATATGCATATTATTTTTTCAAGTTCGAGAACAAAGTTACTGACATTGTTTGGACAAACATTTCTGGCAGGGGTTTGCTGGGTTGATCTAAGCTTATAGCTGTCATCGAGGTATAGAAGCGAACCTCTGAAGCCAATGATTTCAAAAGCAACCATTTGCTGTGCATTAAATCTGAATATAATTTGTTTGCAGTAAGTGACATGAAAGGAGACAACCTCTCACAAAGAGCACAGGACACCACAAACCATAGACTAAAGCAACCAGAAGAAAGATCTCACAACATCACAACAACATAGAAAAAACATGCAAAAACACAAATCATTAGTATTGATTCATAGCAAATCCAAAACCTGATGTAAGTATATGTAAGTCAGGCAATCCACCTCATGCTTCTCGCAGTATACTGTGTTACACTGTCACTGACTCACTACAGTATGGCCCACTATGCAAACCTACATTTAGTTTGATACCGCACAGGGAGGTCAAACAGCAAACTTTAGAAAAATATAGAAACAGGACGGGGTACTAAACACATCCCATCCCAGTGCCCTTTCCATGTGGAATATGGACGGCAATGCGATGGAATGTTAAGATCTTGAGATCTACCCCCAGCACAAACCGGAATCTTAAATAATCTTAGGTGATTGATATCACGTGCAGGATGTTGACATATGATTGTTCATGATCTGAATACTTGAGAATCTTGAAAATAAAATGGAAACCATAGTACATCATCATCATCATCATCATCATCATCATCGTGAAATGGGTTTCTTATCATTGATGATGAACCATCCCATTTGATACTAACATTATTATAGTAAAATCGGAGATTTCATCAATTTCATCACTGCTGATTGATGAATGTCGTCCCAGTCGTCTCACCTCCGCTGGTGCTGAAGTCTCTGCCACTCGAGCCGCTGCCGTCGGTGCGGTCGGTGCCGCCTTACCTGGCAACCCAATGCCATACACCTACCATTTGGGGATGGCTTAAATATATTTAAATATCTTGTATCCTAGTGAAATAGTGATGGCTTGGGGATTGTTCATGGTGGTTTACCACATTACAACTATCACAATTCATGGCCATGTCATGTTCCAATGATGATGTACCATTCGATTTTGACTTGATTCAAAACGCGGGAGTTGGGGTACCCCAATCTTTGGCAAACCCATACCAAAGCCTGGCATAAGAGAGCTATGTTTTGCCTTCTCAGTGTCCATGATAGTTGCAGGATGCTGATTTATAATCCAATCGAACCGGGACAGAAACAATTACAGGGCATATAATGACACAACTATATTGTAGTAGTATACATAGCTAGGGTTTACAGGGATTAGTTCAGTCACTCGAACCAGCCCATCATGGCAAAGTAAATACCGTGCCGCTGCCTGGCACAACCACAGGCGCCGGAGCGGCTGCAGTGCCTGCCGCGCCGCGCACGCGGCGCTTCTTCCAGGGCGCGGCTTCGCCAGCGGCGGCTTCATCCTTGGCGCAAAGGTGGCATTAAAAAATGAAGAGATATACTGTACTAAAACTATTCAATGTCAGGGGTGAACTAAGTCTTGTAAAACCTGGCTTGGTAGGCCCAAGTCAAAATCCAGCAACCATGTGTTTTTTCCTCAAAATCGTGTGCCGATATGAAAATGGTGATTAAAAAGAACACCCACGAGAATGAAGGTAGCCTCCGGCAATCAAACATGGCCTGCCAGATTTTTCACATTTTGTTCGATGTTTTTTTCCATTGAAACCTCATGAAACCTCCATATTCATAGGGGATGATTGATCATTTCCTGGTTCCCAGTCAAACACGTTTGATTCTTCCAATATATCCCCATGAAATGCCTCTGAATTCCCATCAAACCCCCATAAATTCCCATTGATTATGATTAAACCGCCATTTCCAAAGCCTGTGCCCGGCCTTGGGCGGTGACACGGGCGAAGGCACTAAACTTGCAGCAGCCTTGGCGGGGAGGAACTGCGAAAAAATGGCGATGAATGCGAAATGGGTCAATCTTAGCCTGCAATATCTATATTGGTTTATGAGGGTACAATCTATAACAGGATTGTAGCTGGGCTATAGTTGGCTATAATGGTCCAATATTCCATAATATTCAATATTCCCAACTCTATCCAACTCCAGCCCAACTATGCACCATGTATATATATATATATACTAATTAAATCTTCAGAAGCTAGCCTCCTGTAGACGAACATAGATGTGAACCCCCCACCATTTGTAGATTGTTTTCCTATGTGCTCCTAGCAAAACCATGAATTTTCGATATCTATGTAAGTTTACTTCAGGATCCAGGGCAACTATGAAAAAGACAAAGGGATTTACACAATGGGCTTATGATGGGATATAACAGCATTGGTATAGTGGGACATATGGCAGCCTGAGCCCGCAGCCATAGATATAAAGGGTGAACATCTGGCAATGATGAAAGAAACATCATCTCTAACCTTCCTGAAAAACTTAAAACATGTTTCTACCTTTTTTGGGGGTCACCATAATTTGCGGTGGTTCATGGAGTTTAGTAGATGTTCATGGGTATTGTCGATGATTGATTCTGCATTGTTGGATGTGATGGTATTCTGCACGAAGGAGGGCACCAAAAAGCACGGTTAGACAACTTTTTTTGCGCAAAGGAGAGCGCTGCATGAAGGAGAGCACCAAAAAGCACGATTTTTTTGCAGGAAGGAGAGCACCAAAAAGCACGATCTTTTGCACGAGGGAAACACGCAAAACAAAGTCTGCCCAAAATATGACAACCTTTTACTAACTCTTACATGCCATAGAGATTCAGACATCATTTGCACTAAAGATCAATCTGTACAATCGTACAGAAGCAAGGGACCAGTCATTAAGCTCTCCTGTCTGTTCTCGTGTTTGTAGCCCACAAAGAAGCCCACGTGCCACGTAAGGCCTTCGCTATGGTTGTCTTATCCCAATTCCTGCTGTGATTTGTAGTTTTTCATGGATGTTACTGGTAAGGGACCATCCTTGTAAGTGAACCAACCATGGAACCATGGTTGTGAGCCACGCTGGTGATTCTTGGGATGCTCATGCAAGTAAGAATTCAAGGGGGCCCATTTCTTTCCTCAACCTGCCTCAAGGAAAGGGGAAAAAAAACAAGGGGACCTCTCTGTTCACAGACCCTTTGCAAGCCCATAAGAAAACTGGATCATGGCCGAATACTAGTTCACATGTGCATACATAGTGCAAATAAATCATCGGTCTAATTATCCCAATAACTACCAACTTGTCATAACTTACCCATATTGTTGCAAGCTCAAGGAATTCTCGTCCGACAATAAGAGGCCAAACTTTGATACAATCGTTGATTCAACGTACAACATATGGGTTCCTACCACATAGATAAACCGTAGCTAGCAGTTCATTTGGATTTTGAAACAAAAATCATTCATGCGTATAGGAAAGGGGCGGCCTTGAGGGAAGTCCAACTTGAAGTTCGATCACTTTGTTATTCCCTTCTGCCCCCGCCAAAAAAATGTTTTAGATTGGATCTGCAGCAAGTATTCATTGTGAGGTCCCACATTGGGGGTAATTGATCTCATATTTATAAATTCATATTTATGATATTACCTTTTCAACATGGTTGAACCATCTTAAGCCTCCATTTTTGGTGGTGAAGCCTCTTTAGTATTGGAGGGATGGGATTACTCATGGCTCCTTCCGCCCCGGCACTGATGCGTCCACGGTCTCCTGGGACATGCGCAGGGCGCAGGAGGAATTGGACATACATTAGAAATTCATGGAGGGTTCTTATCTTGATAAGAATGGGAATATCACCAATATTACCAATAAGATAATTATGTCTCATATGTATTTCCAATGGAAATACACAAGCAATCGGGGGCATGCTAACCAACTTAACCACAAGACATTGGAATTGCTGGGTGAAGCTGCTCTAGGGTGACCTCCTGGGCAACGTCTTTGATACCGAAAAAGGTTCAAATAGAAAAAAACAACAACCATGCAGTTTATGTTTAGAGAGCAGAGGTACTCCAATTGTAGAGTGGAAACTGGCAGGTATTTTTTCCTGGGTCTGGATGTGCCCACTCATAGGCTGAGGCAAATCAAAATGTGAAGTCATGGGGCCTGTCCAACTGATGACTGGGGACGATTTAATGATCAGTGCCATTCACACTATGGAGATATTTGCTTCGCATTCAATATGCAGATTAACAGAAATACAAGGATATAGGTATAGGTGCATAGCATATTATGAATATGATCCGTGCATACGTATCTTTGAAAGCACGTATGCAATTGCAGAAATGCAAATGGACACGCACATATTATATGGTCATATAGGTGTAAAGATCTATATTTGCAGACTACCTGCATGAATCAAATAAAACAACTGAAACCAATATCATGATTCCTGTGTATCTCTGAGTCAATTATAATATTTCACTAACCTGATTTACCCCTTAATTACTATTCCAGTGAGGTTACATTTAGGTCACTATGATTTACCCAAATATATGTATTCCCATGTTCCCAAATTTATCTAATAATCACTCGGCGAACCGCGGCGCAAAGCACGCCATATTTTTTCTCAGCGGTGACACTTTTTCTTCACATCTTCGCGCGCTCTAGGTCATCCGCGGCGCCCAAACGTTTCCTGACCGCTGGGAAAATGATTTTAAACCAATGGGTTTATATAGATATTTTAGATGGATCTAACCTCTGGAAATCATTTTCCATTTGGATGTAATATCATTCAAATACCCCTAAATCCATCTACTACCATCTGGTTATTTAACATAGCCATGGAAAATCCCTTGTAAATGGAGGTTTTCATGGGAAAATCATCTGTAAATGGGCCATTTTCCATAGCTATGTTAAATAGCCAGGGGGTAAACCAATTATTTGAGGGATCTGGTTATTTAACATAGCCATAGCCATGGAAAATCACCATTTTCAAGAACGGTAAACCATCTATTTCTATGGGCCATCTATACCATGGCTATGTTAGTCATGACCAGAGGGTATCCTATTTTCACACAAAGCCATAGGATCTAACCTCTGGAATATCCTTCCCTAAAAACCCAAACAATGGGTTCACCGAGGTTGACCGAATGCCGTCGCCAAGGGAGTTGTTCAGCTCCGTATAACTAATATAACTAAGCTATCGTTCGTCTCTTGCTGGTCTAAACTTCCAAGTGCTTCAACCCTCATTATTGCTGTTTACAAAACCCGATTTCTCATGTTTTTGTCGGTTCAGGTCCCACGTTCCCCTGGCTCAAAACATATTAATCACCCCTTTTGCCAGTTAAATCATCATGTTAAATCAATATTTTCTCAATTTTCTTTAGTTCCCACATGTTGTCGCTTCAATTTCATGTTGGTTTAACGCATGCATTTTCTTGATTCAACCGCAAGATTGTCCTGGTGAAAACGCCGTAAAACGATCATGTGGTTGGGAAACACGTGGCAATGCAAAATCCACCAGGAGGATTTTCCCACCTATAAAGCGACATTTAGTTCGGGGATTCCCCACCAGCCACATTTGATTAGTTTCCATTCATATCCCCATGATCTCCCTATCAAAAACCAATTTTGTTTCTTAGTTGAATCCCATACCCTCTGGAACATTTCACAGTTTGCTATTGAAAATGGCCATAGAAATAGTCGATTTACCTATTAGAGATTGTGATTTTCCAGTTTTTTGGGTATGTTTTCCCAAGGTTTTCCCGACTCCGCCGCTTTAAGCCCGTTCCAAGGCACGCTGGGTCGCCGTTCGAGTCCTTTCCCAGCTCCACCACGGCAGCACCAGAGAGCACCACAGTGGAGCCCAGCAGAACGAGACGCGAGAGCTGCTCCCCGAGGAAAGCCATGGAGATGGCGGCCACACAAATGGTGTTCCTTGGAACGGCCAGTTCAGGAACCGAACTTATACATGGGTCATTAAATGTCCCCATTGAACATCACCCAACCATTAGGTATATGGTCTATAATGGCTACTATAAGGTGATGTCCAATATTCCCAAAATGGGACAGTTACCAACCCCTGTTA
>Ga0126342_10006556_pt1 | contig 20674 bp, 14 predicted proteins | sample Cyp1metagenome_FD_92528 | JGI IMG/M metagenome (GOLD analysis project Ga0126342, IMG submission 92528) | Coral microbial communities from Lord Howe Island, Old Settlement Bay, Australia - Cyphastrea 1 metagenome | ecosystem: Host-associated > Invertebrates > Cnidaria > Coral ...
AATTAACATAGGTTTCTTTTTTTGTTTCATTGTTGCCTTTTCCCGTTTTTTTGGGGTTTTTTTTTAACATGTTTTTTTTTTTTTTTTCGGAATCTTTGGCACAGTGCATTTTGGAGTAAATTGGGAGCTGTGCCTGTGTTCAAGTCATCGGCTTAAGGAAAACACGAGAAACTTCCTGTGTTTCAAGCAGGAAAAATAGGGGTGGTCCTACAAAACGTGCATCCATTCATCTCTGGAAAAAACAGGGTGTCACAGAATCCCAAAATGCTTGGAAAACATAGAGCCGCGCAGAATGATCTAGCCGCGACCGCATGGACGTTTCCTTGGAACCTCTTTCTTGAGGTATGGCCTGTCACACAGTCATCTGCACCATTGCATTCCCTTGGGTTACCACTGGAGTTGTTGTAAAAATCTGTTAAAATGTCTGCCTAAAAAATGCCGTACGTACTAGACTTTCTAGCTCAAGCCTTGACCATGTTGATGCAATTCCCTTGTTTGTTGGTTTGATCCTCGGAGATATTGGCATATTTGGCATGATTCCGGCGGCAGGAAGTCATGCAGAGGGATTATGGAGCTCTTTTTCAAAAGCTCCTCAACTGGAGGATAGTTGTGAACACGTGGGGATACATGGAAAGTGGTATAGATCCACCATGCGTAGATGATGTAGATGGTTGGTTCATCAAAGATTGCATGTGTCATGGTCAACTGAGACTATCTTGTTTTTCAGTGCCAAATATGTAGCCGTTCTGTGTCTTTGTGCTGTTGATCACTCCAACAGTAGCAAAGGCAAATTTTGGACTTTAAGACATTTTCAGACTCTCATTGTATAGTCATTGAGATCAACTTCAGCAACTTCATACATCAACCCAATGATCACTCCCAAAAGCCCCCTTCGTATAAGTTATACAAAACGGCCCCCCCAGGCTGGCCACGTCGCCAGTATCCCACTGGTTGATCATGAAGTTCGAGACCTCACTCTGCAGCCTCACAGCCAACCACCAGTGATTGTTTTATAATGAGGGGAATCATTCTCAAACTATCATTATATATATATGTGATCACCATAATGATGATTGTTTTTAATATGATCTGAGACTTGTCAATTATCAAAGAACAAACTCATAGAGACGCTTCAAACAAATATATTCGTAATAAATAGATATGAATAGTGCCAACATACTCTCCGATCTTTTTTGGGGGTGTTACCATAACTTATCCGACAAATTGTATCTGCTGTTTACTTTAGGCTCATCGACTCTGCTTGGTCCATCGAAAGAAGGACACCGCAATGGACGTCAATGAAGTCAGTTCAATGTGCATGGGTCAGAGTCATATGGTCCATATACTCCGGTAAATGAATAATTACTGATATACAAGATCAATGGTTTCCCAAGGATAGATACCAATGATGGATGTTCCATATCTACCCATTATCATTATCTACTTATGTTTTAAGTACTGTAGGAAAATCAAATAACTCGCGGTTGCAATTTGAACAACACAAAATGGTGGCGAAAAACCAGCAGCCAGGGAATGGGCTTCTGATTGAAACAGCGGATCCTGGAAACTACAACCCCCCTGGAATGCTGTGTTATTTCTTGGCGACCCCACACCAACGATCCCAAAAATGAAGGGAGGAAACACATCTACTCTCTGGTTACTTAACATAGCTATGGAAAATCACATAAAATCACCATGTTTTCAGAAGTTAATCATCAAAATGGGCTATAGCGGCTATGGCTTCAATAGCAAACTGTTAAACAGTGCACATGTTTTTATTGAACAATGCACAAATTAGTTGATCATCTACCCTCTGATGATTTAGCACCCCTTGCTGCTATGGAAGCTTAAGTTATGGAAGCCATTGCTATTCATTTCAATGATTTGCCATGATTTACCTATGATTCATACATCAAAAGGTTGTTGTTAGGTGATTTTCCACTTCGAAAACTGCAAGCGTCGTGAGCATTTCAGCGAACTGTGACCCATCTCCCTTTGATTCTGGCAGGACCTGGGGCAACATTTTGGACTTCGTTTTTCCCGAGATTGAGTGGGCCGGGCCTTGGGGTCATACCGACCATGTCATTCTGCTGGTGGGGGTCTCATTTTTGGGGCAAACACACATGGAAACACTGGACTTCAAATGTTCATTCTGCATATATAGTTGTTACTTCGATATATGATCGCATGTCCTTACTGCAACAAATGAAACAATGACCTGGAGTTGGTGTTTGTTTTTTTTCATTTTGCTTCTGCCTAGAAATTCAACGAGAAGGATACGCTGCAGGATTCTTGCCGGAAGCATGTCTGCAGGAATGGTGTTCACAACAGTCCAGCCATAAGGTGTTTCTCGATGTTTTCTCATGTTTTTCAACATTGGTCCACAAACCACAGGTTCTTCCTTAGATCCAACCCTATCATCCTGTAGAATTGCCGGAGTTTCTTCAGGGCTCACCCCAAGGTACATTGAGATGTATTTTTGCGCGTAGATTTACAATGATATATATATATATATATATGTATACATATATATATATATATATGTATATATATATTAAGATTATTTGTTATATATACAATATATTTATCTACGGTTGGATATATGTGCAACTAGTTGGCTTTATTTTCAGGGCCGCATCTTGCACAGTGGGCACCTTGAAGCACAGGTACATCGATTACAACGTGAAGAAGCTGGCAAAGCCCGGCGCCATCTCACGACACACGGACAACGACAGTATGGTCACCATGGTGGTCCCTGTGCTCAGCGGAGATGCTGCGGAGATTCGTTGCATTCGGAATCCATGGCCGTTGGTGAACATCACTCGAACTGTTGGCTTTATGATGAAATAACATGAAATAACTATGGCCTAATAAGGAATATGTCTAGTGAGCTAAGCTGCCAACGAACAAAACTAGGGACCCAACCTTGTAGGAGTTGAGTGGGATAAGAACCACCTTAGCATTGAACACTTCTTTGGACCTCATCCCTTCGTCTCTGGTTGATGGAGAAATCTGGGACAACCAGGGGCTAAAGATCAATGAGACTTCTCTCATTTCTCTGAAAGGACATAGTCACATAGTGGCATTTAACTGGGAAATTCAGACATGTCTGAAACCTCCCAAATCTGGCCGTAGCTCCCGGGCTTCGTTCCATGGATCGGGATTGGTTGGTAGCCATGATTACTTAGTTGTTTTCCTCAAGTGAGCATCGTTTTTTTTTGTGACATATGATGAAATTTCATGAAATTTAGATAAAAGGGAGCTGCGCGATATGTTGCGTAGGCTGGTCGTGTGTGTTTTGCAGTGCAGCGGAGGCGGCAGAGGCTCTTCGAGTAGACACTTGTTGATTTTTGGGCGTAGGCAAGATTGCATAGGCTGAGCTAGAAGCGGCTGGCTTTTGCATGTGCGGTCAAAAAACTGGTGTAGGCACTCGCATAGGCGTTGTTTGCCACGGCGTAGGCCTGCGCACACACCGCGTAGTACCCTAGGTTAGTGTATAGGACGCAAGCACTCAAAAAAAGCACTGCTCAAGAGGGTTATCCCACACTTTGGTATGAGTCAAGATTCTTCCCCCCAAGAAGATGTTTCCATGTTTGACGCATACCCACGTTCAATCTGTCCTATGGTTGCTCTATAGTTACTAGACTACACAATGCCGCCTGTTTTTTGTCTAAAATCTCCTCAGAATCATGGGTTGTGATAACATGAAAAGGGTGCAACCTACCTGCCTATAGCATTTGGCAATGACTGGCCACACTGATTTGAGAACTTTGGATCGTCCATTTCTTGTCGACAAAGTAGTAATGAACAGAACATACCATGAACTGTCTTTATATAAGTGTATTGCAAATATAAACTATTTTGAAGCTGTTGCAAGTATCCAAAGAGATATATATATATATATATATCGGTCACTATTTGTCAAGACAACCTCAATTATTTAGTATGTTTAGTCAGGCCCAAGTACTTGGGAAGATGACTAGCCATATCTACCCATTGGCAAATCATAGCCGAGTGGGAGTCGTTCCACTTCCAGGTACTCCTCTCTGATCCCTCGGACTTTGATGGCGGCATCAACTGCTTTGATGGTCAGGGTGGAGAACGTCAAGTGCGTCGGAAGGGAGGTAACCTGTGCTGAACAAAGTGAGTCACGTTGAGAGAGAGAGAGATTTATTTGCATCTTCCATGGATTGGTTTAAAGCTATGAGGCTATGAAGGAAACCCAAGTATCTGCAGCCAAATACAGGGGGATGATACTGGGTCCCAAATATTGGCAGGGCTTCTACTGGGAAAATGATGAATCCCATTTGACTGATTCTTTCAGTTCATATCCCTGCTTGGTCTCTTCCAGAATTGGTGGATGCTTAAAGTCTCCAGGAAACCTGTGCTTTTTTGGGCTACAAACCATAGTTTCACAATTTCTTTACCTCAAAATCAATCCATCGACATATTTATCCCGATTCCTTGGATCCAATCAGGTACCTCTGCAGCAGGGAGACGCAGTCTTCTTTTTAGGCAGGACAAGACCTCACGTTTGGGCTCGGAAGATGATGCTCTTTCCATATAATCTCCATGTAGCGTTTACGGCTTACGGGGTTGGCTTACAGTACATAGAATGAGCATACACGGATGCATGTGATTTGAACATACTTGGACAATATCTTGAGAAGGGCTTTGATAGGGATCTTATCAGAGTATTTTTTCAGTCAGAAGATTGATAATTAAAAATAATAATGTATATATGGTTATGCCACTTATATATTATATATTATAATACATATTAATATGGCTTTGCCACTCAAGTATAATTCAGTCATTGAGGCGGTCAGGATTCACATATCATCCGTGCTACATGTGCTACAGTACTTGTCGTTTGCATCTGGGTGTTATATTTTGTTTGGATACGTTGTTGTGGATAAATTAAAACGAGCTCACCATGACATTAGTCAGAATGATGGTTAGAATCAGGGTAACCCTCTCAATATGGCAATATGTTTCCAGGCTGGTGAATTGTCATATTTGGATTTGATGATATGATCATACAAACACAAACCAAAACATGATCAATTGATGGTTTGTGGTTTGAAACATGTCTTTGCTTGTTATGTTCCATACTTTCTGTGATGATGATCCCCGTTGACGTTCCTATTTTTCACACAAGTTGCTTAACCACCAAGCACAGCTCAACTTGGAGTTTTTCTTGGTAAAATAGTCAGTTTCTACATAAATCCCCATGAATTCCTGTCAATTCCCATGAAAAATCCATGAACAATCCCCATGTGTTTGATGTAGCGCAGCAATGTTTGGCTCAGGTGACCGGTGTCATCATTGGATCACGTCGGAGACTGAGTTGGCTGTGGACGCCTAGCTGTCTACATTCAGTCAGCAGGATGATTCGACCCAAACATTTACCCTCTGGTAACCATCCCATGAATACTAACGTCAATTTACATCATCCCATTACTAGGAGAATACCCTCTGGTAAACAAACACTTTGCGAACTTGAACATGTTCATAGACATAGTGAGTTTTCCCATTAATAGCATGGTGATTTTCCATAGTTTTTGGTATGTTTACCAGAGGGTAGCATAAAACTCAAAGTACGGTCCGGAAGATGATTTTACCAATAGTGGACGCGGCTATTTTGACATGGGTTCCATGGTGAATTTTGGGGTGTAGATTGATGTGATTGGGCTCTGAACAAATTCCGGCTCATCTGTGGCAAACATTCCAGCAATGCAGAGAAATTTACTTAGCTGAACCTTCTGTGTGCGTAAGAATTGGGTGGCCTTGGGATTTCGACGTTTTGACCCCCTATTTTTCGATGGCCATTCCCACAGATTTCCCAAGGACAGAGAAGCGAACAGTTTTGTTCGGAATAGATGTGTGAACCACGGCTGAAGTTGGATGGAGACCTAGCATGCCAGGATGAGACATGTGATCCAGTTTTCTAACGTTTTTCTCCCCCCACCAGAAGATGTCCAATCATGGTTCAATTGTAAGAGTTGAAGATGTTATTTCTTGCATCACAATAAGGTTATTCTTCTCCAACCAATTCTTACATCTCCAAGAATTTTCCTGGCAAATTGTGCACATTTTAGATTGTTATTGGAAATGTTTGCATCCTGCCAAGTGGCCAAGAAGCGACTCGCGCCTAACATGACTCAAGAAACCCAGAAATAGTCATCAATGGATCCTTCAGAAATTCAACATATGTTTGCACATGTGTCAACCCCATATATGTATATATTTGTATATATATATATATATATATTATACATATATATATATATAATTATATATATAATTAATTGGAAGAAGCTACATATGAATGGTGTCTACATTTGCTTCAGATCCCCATACAATTAATTGAAGTTCTTGGGTTCTTAACGATCTACGGACATGTAGATCCCTCCCCGATGATCAGGCCTGTGACCAAAGGCAGGAGGCAGATCCTGCAGATGGAGCTCCGCAATCGCTTTGAGGCGCCCCCAGTTTTGAGAGGAAAAAGGAGCACGGGATTAAACCAAGAAGAAAGGGGATTTGGAATTGATTGATGGTAGGTTTCTGTTGATAAGCATAACTTAACAGACTATTGTGTATGTTACATATTGAACTCGGTTGTTACAGGGGCTTGAACTAAGGGGGAACCCTTCCTGTAGGGTTGGGCTGCAGTCGGGGGTATTAACGGACATAACCATGGTATACCATGGTTATGATCCCTTAAGTTGGGAATAAAACCCTTTTAGTTGTGGCCATATATATATATATACGTATAATATATATATATATATTCTATACAACAGAGTAGAATTGTCGATTGGGGGAATCACCCCAAGATGTACGTTTGTCATGATATTTTGCCCAAGATCGAGAAGAACATCAGCAGGTTCCAGTTTCCTGGATCCATGCGGGTGAGGTTGCCACCGGCCAGCTTCTGTTCATGCTTTTGTTTCACCACCCTTGCGATCCAGTGCTAGCATGGTATTTCAAGACCAATACTACGTATTTGTTTTTGATTGTTTGAGATGTGATGAGGCATACTTACAATATCAATGAGCAGTTGTACCAGTTTATGGGTGTTACAACCACGGTTATACCCATGTTATACCCATTCAAACATCAAGTGCACCCCCAAACCATCCTGGAATCCCATGGGATTGGATTTACCACGTCAGGAGCCGCCCCGTCGAATTTGGCGGGAAAAAGGCCAGCGGCAGCGGTGTGCAAAATGTTGGCACGTTTGATTTAACACTATCCAGTGGTTAGGAGGGAGTCGTTTGGAGCTATGGTATCCATTTTCCCTGTTTTACATGGGCAGCTAAGCTACAGTACGAATTGACTTCCCCAACCACATAGTGGTGGATTAGATCTCTGTCATTGCTTGCACCATTTCTATACACAACTGATGTTTGCTGTTTGTCTCAGCCTGATGATTAAGCCATCTTGCAATCGCCCGGTCTGCGCACAGTGTACAGAACCAATCCTGGCAGTCTGCGGATGAAACGACGCGCTGCCATCTTTGCCGTTGGCCTCAATGTCCAAGCTGCCTAGTGGAGCTAGCTAGTGGACCCAGATGTTGAGTGACCCTTACAAGCATCTAGTAAATGGAGATATACAGCAACAAGACTTGGGGGAGTCAACCTGAAAAACAGATGGATATATTGATACTTATTTATAGTTTAAAACTTTATAATTTATAACCAGCTATCTGGCCTATATGCGCTGATGATGATATCATAACCGCATCTCCAGCTAGTTAAAATCAACCAGTCCTTTATTGGGCGTCGTTTGCTCCGCATTATATTTGCCATTATTGATCACCACTTGATGTGATAAATCCATTGTTTGTGGATTGGAATTTGCTCCGCAACTCCAGCCAACCTGAAGCAAGACTCTCAAGATTCATTTTTGGATCGGAATTGATGATATCTAATGTTCATTAATTTTCAATCCTAGGATGGTTATGTATCCATATGTTTCTGCCTGAAACCTAGGATTGAACATATTGTTTCCATATATTTCCATATATTTCATATATTTCTATATGTTTCTGTATGTTTTCATATATTTCCATATGTTGAATCCTACCTGACCTTGTGATCTGGCACTTTTTCCAAGCAAAGACGTTTCCCACACAACCGTCCTTTGTAAACATCCAACAGCCATGGCCTTCCAGTGGCAAAGTTCCACCAAGTGGGAGGTGGGCAGGGGGCAGGGTGCTTTGAAAACCTTGGCTTTCTTGGAAGTACAGGGAATGACTATATGATAATATATATATATATATATATCATATAGTAATATAGTATATCTATAACATAATTCATATATATATATATATCAGATAGTATATCTATAACATATAATAGTATACATATAATAATAATAATCATAATAATAATAATAAGTATTATTATTATATATATATTATGAAATATATAATATATAATATATACATAAATATATATTATTTAATATGTAATATGTAATATATAATATAAAATACAATATCGATAATAATCATAATAATAAATGATAATAATATACTGATATATATATATATATGCAATTACTATGGATGAGAGTTTTTTTGGGCAAAATGTTGATATGCGCTCTGAATTTCCACTTGTTTTTTAGTTGCTGTATGCCAGTATATGAACTCTGACGGACAATTCTTTGGAAAGAGTACTTATCAATCGACTATCCACTGGAAAATTGTTTGTGTAGACATGGTTTTCGTCGTATTTGTTTAGTACCGCACTCATTCATGGTGCCGAGGTCTCTAGTTGAATTTGAGGTGATAGTATTTTATGTTCGAGCAACTGGTGGTAATATGGATGATTGGGAATGAACAATTTCCTGAATTCAAAAATAAAAGACCTCTTCTATCAAAAGTGAAAATGTCGGGCCATGCTGATTTTCTGATTAGATCACCATTTATCATTGCTTTTCATTGCAAAATCTCAAATTGTTTGATGGCTTTCCATCCAAGACCATCCGTGCGAACCGAAAACGTCAAGGTGGCGTTCCCACGCCGAAATGGCCTAAACTCAACGAAGGCGGGTTTGTCGAACCGTTAAGGGTTGTTCATTTACCGCGCCGCCATGGTAACCATCCCATGAATACTAACTATGTCAATTTACATCATCCCATTACTAGGAGAATACCCTCTGGTAAACAAACAGTTTGAGATTGAACATGTTCATTATTTATAGTGAGTTTTCCCATTAAAAATGGTGATTTTCCATAGTTTTTTGTATGTTTACCAGAGGGTATATCCAATATTATCCAATGAACCTTATTGGGATGATTTCTTGTTGGCTTTGCCACATTAGCTTAAGTACCCCACTGGCTGGGGGGAGGTAGCGTTTAGGAGCTGCTGGGAGTTTCTGTACCACATGATGTCGGAATTCAGGGGGCTTCATTGACATACCCAGGTGCTCCAAAGTAAATCTGAAATCAGAAGGGAAGATACAACGCCGCCTGAGGTTTTTTCCGTCATGCGTCACTTTTGGAAGTAGGTATTGTTCAAACACCAAATGATGCAAATTCCATAATGTGTTTTTGTTGAAGGTTGGTGGTTGCACACTTAGCTATACTTGTCCATGAATTCCTGAAACGGTATATCGAACTTCATTTATGTGTGAACTTCATTTATGTGTGTTTGGGATGGTTTGAAGTTATTTCAACATTGGGAGGGGGTGCATTTTTGGGCACAGCGGACTGGTCCAAGGTTTCATCACGATTGCATCCCCATCCCTGTCAATTCTAATAATTAGTTTTGCACTGCATGTGATTATTAATAATACATGTGATTACATGTACATTCTACATGTACATGTGCATCTAAATGTCCCAAAGAGTGTATATATATATAGTTGGAAGTTTGGAACATTTTTTCCCATTCAGTTGGGAATGTCATCATCCCAACTGACGAAGTCATATTTCAGAGGGCTCAACCACCAACCAGAAACCACACTCTCCGGGAATGTCGGAATGTCTGCGATGGCAGGCGGTCTTGCAGGGCGCGCCCGAGAACCTGGGAATATCCGATTCGAAATGGGGGGATTTTTCAGCGGAGCTGATGGCACCGGAGGGCAAACGTGTCATAATCATGTTGAGGGTTGATTCCGAACATTTTTCTCCATGTGTTTGTTGGAAAAAAACCACGTCGAACAGAGATTTTTAGAATCTTAGAAGATGTTTTTTTTTGCACGGAATCGTTCGTGTCGAATCGTTCGTGTCGAATTTGGGTTCTCCATGCTGACCTTTTTTTTGTTGACGTCGTGGTGACCGCCAAGGTTGCAGCATCGCTCCGCTCCGGTGCAGCCCGCCAGGTGGGGTCAATGTCAATCACTGGTCCGCAGAAAGTTATGGCATTGCTGCTCTACAGTTATGGCCCAAAATACAGGTTATAAGTTATAAGTGCCAAGAAAACCCCATTTATAGAATGTACTGTAGAATCCCATAGAAATAACCAGTTGCAAGTTGCAACTAATATCATGGCCATAACTGTACTAAAAAAGTTGGAGCCCATAGAATCAAGTTTATACTTATACTATGTTTTTGTTCGCAGTTTACAGTCGACAACTCAGTGTACCTCGACCATCAATTTGCCCACAATGGATATTAACCCCGTGAGTGTATTCCACAATATTACACCTGTCCTTCAATTTCTAGGGGGCTGAGGTCAACTGAGGGTCAAGCTAGTTCCGAAACCTCACCAAAAGTTCTCCGCGCCGTAGGAGAACTTGGCCAAGAAAGCTGCCAGTCCTCCGACGCACGGAACCTCTGAAGTGTTGGGAGTGTGGGAAAGAATTGTGGCAATGGCAGCTGGCTTATCCTTCTTCTCCTCCTCCTCCTCATCATCATCGGTATCATGATCACCGGTATCTAATCCCTTCCCCCTAATATCAACTACCCTCCGTTCGAACGGTGCTTAGTATTGGGATGTGTTCATGGGGCCCATATGACGAAAATGCTCCACCATCTTCCCCACAAAAAATAAAAAAAATGATTTTCCGTGGTATTACTGTACTATCATTTTTCGTTGTTGAATTCATTCCCAGAATTGATTTATGGGTCAGGAAAGACGGATATTTGTGGCTGAAGACCAGGTTGTCCCATAAAATTTCCCAAAAGTCATTCCATATATGTGGTTTATCCATATCCATTGGATTTGGATTCCATTGGATGAAACCGGAAACTCCGGAAACCCCCATATTTCATGGTAAAATCCATGGTTTCCAGTGACGTTGTTCCCACCAAAACCAATCCATTGACATCAGGCCAGCCCAGCTGCTGCACAGGGCCTTGATCGCCAAGGCGCCTGCTCGAAGATGAGGGGTTTATATGCATATGATACGGGTTTATGATACTTACCCTCTTGCAAGCATGCAAAAAACTGGAAAATCACAATGTTTATCAACACTTTCTATGGCCATTTTCAACAGCAAACTGTTAGTTTACCAGAGGGTAGTCAACCTTGGCTAGTTTTGTATCTTGATTTGTTGCACTAAATTGAGGATTTACAGTAAAGAGATTATTCTTATTTGGCAGGCTGTCTAATGTTGGTGTTAAAAAATGCCATACGAAGGGACATGCCATATCTAAACAATCACATTGCCACATTGCTGGTGATATATAGATCTATAATCACATATAATCATATAGGTCTATTGTTAGACTATGTTAGATTATGTATAGATGCCACACAGCCAACTATCATCATAAAGGGGGTCATGAAAAATGACCCAATTTATGCAGCCCGTCGGGAATCGTTACCTTTCTCCAATGGGATGAGGTTCCAGATGTGTGATCCCAACTCCAGGCGTGTCTTGTGGGGATAATCCATGATAATCCCAACTGACGTCGTCATAGTTTTCACAGAGCTTGAAACCACCAGGCGCCGACCACTCAGTTGTAGTGATGCTATGGGGATATCTGATGATTTCTGTGCACCACTTTGCAGTTGGACAATTCACCCGAGTTTTGTGGCCATTTTTGTTTTTATTGGTACAACTGTCACTGGTGAAATTGGAACAACTGTCACTTTTGTTTTCATTTATGTTGAATATTTCAGTTGGAAAAATGACAGTTTTATTGGTGAAATCAGTCTGTTTGTCGTAACAAGTCCAGACCTTGGGACCGACCCAGCTAAACGGAGGACAATTCCTCGGAGGACGTGCTGCGCATTGCAGAGGAGAAACTTCAGGCGAGCCGTTCAGATCATGCAGCTCACCAAGTTGACAGAAACAGATAGGAACTCACAAAACGATAGGTAAGTTGGTTTAGAACTAGCTTGACCTGGGGTTTACAACAGTTCTTTTTTATGTAAATACTGTTGGATGGGTTTATAAAACTATGCAACTTGTATGGCCATGGGACTTATATTAGTTGGGCCCTGCATGTGGTGATGTGATAAACTTACTTGTGAAGCAGCAAAAGTCGTGCTGAAGCGCCAGCAACCAATAGAGGGTTCACCCACAGATCTGGGAATATAAAGCATATTCTAAGATGGATCTAGAAATCAAAGGGACCATCTTTGGGCAAAAACAATTCGTGGCTTGGGAGGGATCCAGCAATTGGATTGCCAGTGCAGCAGACTGTAGCCGCTGTAGCCTCCACCAGATTTTCGATGGAACCCTTTTGATCAGTCCATCTAACTGACCCCCGCCGCTCGCCCACACAATGTCTTGCCTGCAACCGGTTCCATCTTTTTGCTTGTCAGCAACTTGCTGTTTTGGCATTTACCCAAGTATTGTGCCAGGGTTTTGATGCAGAGCCGTGCCATTTGCCCACAAAAGAATACAGATGATGGTGGTAGGTGGATTTCCCGTACTGGAGAACCTTTCTTGCTGATGTCCCCACAGTTTGCTGGTTCCTACTGTCAAACTTGGCAAGCCATCAAAATAGAATTGATTATTACAGAACATTACAGAACTATAGGTAGACTATACGAGTCAAACTTCCTTTGACCCAAGTGGGATCCCCAGATCCTACCAGCCCTCACCTTTTGGCCATAGGAATTCGATGCCAACAGTTGCGCCACAGCCATCCACAAGGCACCACGCATTGGGGTTTTCGAAACGTTTTCAACGTTGGAGACTGAAACAAGGATAGCCCAACATCTTTTGGTATATGGCCAAATCATCCATTTTAAACAGATTTTCCATGAAAAAAACAATCCAGATATTGGGGACACCACCATTTTATGGAAACCACCATATATGTTGTCTTGTTTTTTGTTGCATGATCTCATGCCCATAAAAAAATGTTTAACAGCTAAACAACAAGGAGATATTGCGGTAAGTCGTCATGTTTGGATCAACCCGTATTGCCTAACTCAGATGCTCCATGGAATATTTACCTACATTTACCCCCAAAATAGCTCCAGGATGTAGGTAAATATTCCAGCACCATGGAGCATATGGGAAAAGAAATTCATCACGGGGGACACAAGCGTTGCGTTACTTTTCAGGTGGCGCAACTGTGCAAGAGGAGGAGCGCTGCCACCGTAGGCTGGGCCCACACACAAGTGACCGGAATGGAGTATTATAGAAAATGTATACAAATATAACATATATAACATACACAGTATATGTATAATATATATATATATACACACGTATATCTTATACATTTTTATACTGTAAAACTGTATAGCTGATCTGGCAGATTTGTTGTTTAAATGATTTGATAACTTGATGTTCCATGTCCCATCCTGGAAATGGAATGATGATTGATGATTGATGATGGCCGTTGACGGTTGACGAGCAATTTTTTTGGGTAGGGTTCACTCAACCAATGTGATGCGCAAATTAGTGAATAGGCATCACTATACGGATGATTTGACTGATAGCTGGTATGTCAGTATGTCCGAAACATGGGGAAGTGCAACAATGGACTTATTCAAGCAGCTAGTGAAAAAACGATGTTTCGTCAAGGCCTCACTAGTTTGCTTATCAGTACAATTGCTACATTTATCCGCAGGATACCCTAGTTTCTCGTGATCATGCAGCAGGTTGTAACATGCATATACATGGATACATTTGTCGAATTGCTGTCAGTTTGATGGTAAATTATATTTCCTTTTTTTTTTAAATGGAGGGGTACATTTTTGGTAGGGGCACTCCTCGAACATTCCTGTTCATTCATTTTAATCGCAAATAATTCAAGTTCGTTCCAAATAATTCCATTTCATTCCAAATCACTATTGTTCATTTATTGTTTTTTTGTTATTTAAAACAAATACTTCAAGATATATGTTGACAATTGTTGAACGATTTTCTGGATGTGTTTTCTTGTTGGAATGGTTTGGATTGTTTGTTGTTTCTTATATTTTGTTTTTTGTTTGATTTGTTTGGAACTTGCTTATTATGTTGTTGTTGTTTTTTTTGCATTGTTTTTTTTTTAGGTTCTGAATGTTTTTTTTTGAACTGTTGGATTGATTTGGTGTATGTGTGTCTTTTTAATTGAGATTAATTTGACTTTTTTGAACTTTTGAGAACTTTGTTGAAAGGTGTTTAAAGGATTTCAACTTTTAGGAGTAGCCCTGTTAGGAGTAGCCCAGGGCTCTTTAATGACCTGATTCTTTCATCAAAGTGGTTAGCGTTAGCAGATAAACGATTTTGCTGGGATACGTAAAGACGAGTTAAGACCTTCAAAATGGTCGGACTGGCCCATCAGTGTCATGTGAATCCTGTTCATGAGCGTCTCTCGATTCAAAGCTCTTAAAATTTTGCGCATCGAGACTTAGCTTTGAAACACTATGCCAATAGCTCATAAATTTCCGCATCTCTGCATTTGCAGAACAAAAATCTTCCAGAATTCATCTGGAGCTTCAAAGGAATCCACTGCCCCATCTCCACGTCGCCAGGTCGCGACCCTCGTCTTTCGGAGCTCTTGCGTTTGGCGCTGCCTCTGAGCAGCGCTTGGAGCTCACGTCGGGGAACCGAGCCGTGGGGTGCCCAGTGATGTCGGTGGATAAAACCCTGCCATATAACTATAGTTGTAGGTTATATGTTATAAGTTACTGGTTGGTGGTTTCAAACATTTTTCAATTTTCCATATATTGGGAATTTCATCATCCCAACTGACTTTCATATTTTTTTCAGAGGGGTTGAAACCACCAACAAGATAAGTTATAAGATGTTATAAGTTATAAGTATTGTAGATGTTATAAGTATCATAAACCATAGTGATTGGAGGGACCCCACATTTGTATCTTCAGTTTTTTTGATTAAAGCAGCACAAATACTCAAACATGTGGCTGCCACATGGGGGTGTCCTTTATTAATATATATTTGTTGATACAATTCGGGATTCATGGAACTGGGAACACTATATATTCTTCGAGTATGAAATCAATATATATATATATATATTTATACATGTCATGTATCATAGACATTAAAGATCTAAATTCGTGGTTTGGGGTTGAAGACACATCCAAAGAACGTGTGCGGCGTGCGTTTTTTTCTGGTTTATTCACCAGGATTATGCGGGATGGGTAAAGATGATTCTTTAAGGGACGCCATGCTGTTATGCGCCTGGTTTACAACCAGAACTGTAGATAAGTCCATCATAAATCCAACAGATCCAATAGTAGTGTTTTTCCAGGCAACTCTTCTATGGCACACCTTCCTGCAGGATATGAAAACTTAGGCAGAGAAAACGATGATTGGGTTGGTGGATGGATGATGAACTCCATTAACTATATAGATGCATCGGCCATAAACCATAGTCACCATAGTCAAACGAGTTCTAAACCCAACTATCCCGAGGCCCCAGTAAATCACACTAAAACGAACATGCGGATTATATTCCCTTTTAATCCCAATATTCCAGTATATATATATATCCCTATATTAATTCCATATTATATAAATCCTATATTCAGTATATATATATACATATTCCCCATAGTATATATATATATATGTATATTCCCTATATTATATGAATCCCATATTCCCCATATCTTTCCATCCCAAAATATCCTCGACAGGCCAGTTGTGTCACGTGGTCTCACCGACTGAGTTTCCGTGAAATCCACTTAGGGAGAATCGATTCCGGGAGGTTTCGAGGTTTCCGAAAATAAAGGTACCCATCCAGCTCGCTGGATGGTGACTTTTTCATGGAAAATCCTACCCAGAGGATCCATGGTGCTGGTATATATGCTAACATGACTGGGGGATATTGATGGGATCCATGTTGCCATATATAGCAGCACCATGGATCCTATGGGCTATGAAAATGGGTGGTTTTTACCAATTCCTTCAGAAAAGTCTACAGAAAAGTCGAATCGGGAATTGGGAGAATGAGTCTCATCTGCAGATAGACTTTTCGTGTTTTTTTTAAGGGATCATGATACTTTATTTGGATAACCACTTTGAAGTTAAACGAACTTATCAGAGCTGGAATCAGGTGGTGCATCCCAGTGCATATGGTGGACTTATTTTTATGGTCTATACGACTCACTCTGTGTAGTTCAAAGCAACGATTTCCGGGTTGCTAAATTCATAAGATCTTGGAGTCGGGGGGCCAGATCTATTAAGCCAGATCTAAACCTCCAAGATCTTATGATAAATGACCATTTCAGGAGTCACCAAAAGCACATCCCAGATCAGTTTGGTCACTGTGAAGGTCCGGCCTATGTGTTCTATAAAAGTATCTGCACACATGTGCAACAGAACTCGTTGTACTTCTCTGGAATAAATTTGATAATGTTACTACAGCAAGAATAAGCCACCCATTTGATATGGTGATTTTGGGATGGTTTACTAGTGCTTTAGTAAGATTAACTACTTATGCATGTACGTAATACATGTATGGTTGTCCATGCTGGTCCCAAATATTTAAGCGCCTTTTGTCAACTTTCATCCTCGCCAGGTATGGTCGATGGCCACATTATCCATCGGAGGTTGGGTGCATCATGATGACCTGACTGGCGTCGCCGTACATCAGTAAGAGTGCAGCCATTGGCAATCTTCTAGTCTGGTTTCACGGGAATGGCAAGGGATTCTGCCAAGCTGAATCCATTTAAGTGTGGTTGTTTGGATTTGGGGTTCCATGTTGAATTTAGGGGGAGATTACTTCCAAGCATGTCTCGGCTTTGCCACCCTCCCCAGGTCGCAGTCAGCAACTGCTTGTGGGGTGCCCGGCTGGTTGCTGGTTAAATTGCTTAGACAGGTATATACAATAGATAAAGTAGCCAAAAATGGGCTGAAATGCAAAAATTGTGTGGCACTCGATCGAGAAATCGTGACCGGTTGATGATCATTTGAGGCGAGGTTATAGCCTATACCAGAAGATTTGGGCACTGAAAACTCCATTTTCAGGTTGGTTAGGGATACCTGCCTGGAAATCCAGGTCAAGATATGTTGGAAAGTCCAGGTCCAACAGCAAAAATAACATGTCTTCTACCAGATTGATTCAGATGAAGCTGATTCATGCTAGATTGAAGGTAAAGTCAAGTCAGGCATAAAGATGCATCCTGACCACCTTGGGTTGCAGGAGTGTCATCTTCGGAATGCTTGGCCGGCTCCATGGTTCCCATGGTAAGGATGACCTGCGATACCGCCCGAACCAAGGATCAGGTTTGCCTGGTCTTTGGTGAAAAGCTGTGGGAAGGAGTTCCGCAGGACGGGCCGTGGGCCGTGGGCCGTTGATCCGCAAGTGACGCCATGGGTAGAAAGATGCGGGACATCTATATGTGACGATCGAACTGGTGCAACTTGAACACATGATCTGACGTGCATATGTTTACTTTTGCATTTGTGACTGGGTTTCAAAATGTGGTAATGTTTACGATGTTGTTTTGCATACTCAGTATCTTGCATGATGCAAATGATGTGCAAATGTATGGAACGTTTACCACATGGAAGAGTATCGTTACAACAATGCTGCATGTTGTCTACCACCCAAACAATAAAAGCGCACCAGGAAGAAGCAATGTGCCATGTGGAGTAGCTGTGTCTCTCAAGGCTATCAAGGTGGACATAGTGCGTGATGTTCTTGAAGTGAACTAGCCAAGCGCAGATTTTTCGACCCACCCCACAGAAACATCACAAACCCGAAAGATACCTAGTTGGAGACGCCCCTGACAAGATGTTATCTTCAAGTGGTACCAGGACTTATCCACCTTTGCTTGGGCTTTGGCTGCCAGAGCGCCCAGGGAAGCGCGTGCCATCGAGGAAGGGGATCTTGAGTTTTTGAGTAAATGTTGCTGAACAGAAGTTGAACATACAAAGTAGGGCCCCCCAAGTTTTGTTGGGTTTTAAACCCCAAGAAATTGGAGTTAAGTTTTCAGTTAATAAAACATCATAAAACATACTGTAGTTATTGGAGTTCTAAAGAAAATTAGTAATTTAGTGTGCCCCAGTTTTATCACACTTGAATGGAATGGGTTGCACAACCAAACCGCTTGGTTTATCTCAACAGACCTCAAGGCCCTCCTGGTGGACAATCCGACTTTCGATGTCACCATGAGGAGCACATGCGGGGTTGGTGGCTGGTGCATTTCGAACTCAGGGTGATTTTCACAGGGAACATCCCACGGATAGGTGACCTTGGCCTGGGGCGTGGTATCTATGTGTGTTGCCAGTTCTGAGAATGATGTGTACCCCAATATGTTGCCAGTTTAGTAAGGAGCCTTAAAAATCAGTGGATGGAATCGAATGAGCTACCCATGGCTATCCGATTTTCAGACAACCAATCTTGGGAACTTTATTTATGGGGGTCAAACAATTCTCTATATATAATTATATAATGCTCAGGTGGGGACCTCTCCCGGGACTCTGTGGGTGATTGTTTAGGAGGGATTTTCAAACAAGATGTGAGCAAGAACATGCACAATTCCACACTTAATTTGTTCAACTAGGATTTTGGATTTTTTTGGAAACTACTGTCCTGCATCTTTTCAACACCCAAACTGCTTAGCACTGCAGAGAAGAACGCCTCCGGGATTGACATGAAACTCCACAAAATGGAGCCGCAAAGACCGGGGAAGTTGGCGCAGTGAACATCCTGTGCACCCAACCCAGATTCATGTATGTGACACCCAAAAAATGCGGAGTTTGGTATATATATATATTATATATTTATATAATCCAATTTGAAATCATTGGTAAATGTAGATTATAACATATCATCCATCCATTCAATCTCAAATAAATGTGATAATTGTCAATAATCCAATCCATTCCAAGAATAAATAGAACCTTCGGGACCTTCGTGGAATCTGGGTTCCTTCACTGCCAGGGCGTCCAAGGAAAGGCTCTCAGAGTTTGGAGTACAGGACGCGGTTGGAAAGCTGTCGCAGCGACTATGACGTCACTTTGGCCTCACCATGGAAGATTGTGATTTAAGGGGACGGTGGAAGAGACTTGGATTTTTGACTGGGATATATCATCTGGTTGGTGGTGTGGAACATTAATTTTATTTTTCCATTCAGTTGGGAATGTCATCATCCCAGCTGACGAACTCATATTTTTCAGAGGGCTCAACCACCAACCAGATATATCACCAAATCAAGACGATCTGGGATGTATTTGAAACTGTGCTAACATGGCCCCAGGTTGTTTGGCCATTTTAGATGGGGATCATGATGATGAACCAGTGGAATTGGGGAAGGTACTCTATGTTCGGACAAACCCTAATGATGTTGATGTTGTGTACCCTCTGGTAAACATAAAAAAAAACTATGGAAAATCACCATTTTCAATGGGTAAATCAACTCAACTATTTCTATGGCCATGTTCAATAGCTATGTTAAATTACCAGAGGGTATGTGTTGGTTTACAAACCCTTCCGATTGTAAATATATCCATGTTCAACCCCTGTTGGCCTAGTTACCAACTTGCCGAATTTATAGGGCCCTGTTCCGGTGGGAACTGGACCAACATGGATAAATCCGCCGGCCGGCCTGCGTGCCTGATTGGAAGGTGTTGTTCCTTTTCTGTTCTTGGCTTGTACTTGTTTCTTCCTTCTCCTACTATTCTTCTCCTTCTCCTACACCTACTCCTCCTACTGATAGTGCCGCTAACTTTCTATAGCACTACAGTCGTCTACCGGTGCTCATTTGGTATGCTGTCCATCGGTTGTTCAAGCACGCGCTTACTACTCAAGTTGCTTCTGACTTACGGCTCTGTCTTCTTCTCTTCTTCTTCCTCTTCTTCTTCTTATTCTTCCTTCCGCCTCCTCCTCCTCCTCCTTTTTTTTCTTCTTCTTCTTCTTCTTCTTCCTCTTCTTCTCTTATCTTCTGCTTCTCTCTCAGGCTTCCACCTAGCGTGCACATCAACCTCGCTTGGGGCAACCTCTCTCCGCTCTCACCCTGTCCCCTTCCATGCAGCGGTCTGCTGTCAAGCCAGAGAGTACCTGGCACTACTTTGCTAGGAGCGGTACTCATTTGGTATACACTCAACCACCTAGAGTGCACATCAACTCCCTTGGGGCCACCGCTCTACGGCCGGTGGGCTTGCCGAAGGCAAATATATATATATATATATGTATATATGCCGAAGGCAAATATATATATATATATATATACAGATACCAGTAGTACCGCACAAGGCGGTGGCGGAAGTTTCAGAATAGGAAACCTATAGGAGACGTTGGTTGTTGTGAATCACGGATGGCAGAGCGAATCCACTGATTGACCGAAAGGTGGTTG
>Ga0126342_10006557_pt1 | contig 20673 bp, 18 predicted proteins | sample Cyp1metagenome_FD_92528 | JGI IMG/M metagenome (GOLD analysis project Ga0126342, IMG submission 92528) | Coral microbial communities from Lord Howe Island, Old Settlement Bay, Australia - Cyphastrea 1 metagenome | ecosystem: Host-associated > Invertebrates > Cnidaria > Coral ...
CAAATCAATTGAAAGTAAATTGAAATCAATTCAAAATAAATTCAAATCAATTGAAAGTAAATTGAAATCAATTCAAAATAAATTCAAATCAATTGAAAGTAAATTGAAATCAATTTAAATCTAGCTTTTTTTTATTTTACACTATTCTGTACCCGGTACCTTGGTTTTTTTTACACTATTCTGTACCCCAAATTTGTTTGGGGGGGAGGGGGGGGGGGCCTCCCCACACTAATCAGTAACCTACATTATTCCTTATCTATCATATGTATTCATATGTACATTAAAGACTTCAAAACCAACAGTTTCAAGCCGTGACGCTATCCAAGATCTTTTGCTGCAGCAACCTGTAAAACACAGTAAAGCATATTATAAAATAGTATAAAATATTATAAAATATTAAAGCATATTGAAACACCATCATGTTGCTTTAACTTTAGTTATTGATCCTTGCTCAAAACTTTGAAACCATGTCCAACTAACAGGCCAGCATGAATATCCACTGCAATCGATATTGGGGCCCTTCATACCTACGGGCATGGAGGCAAAGCTCCCTGCATCATGCCCACGCACACACACATGCTTGCCCTATGGGAGCTGCTAGGTTGAATGATGAGAATACAGTAGGACTAAAATCGCATCATTATTTTCTGTCCTACGAACCACAACTAGTTCATCATGCCACAAAGAATTGGTCTTTCATGGTCTTTGCATGTCTTTGCAGCATTTGGGTGTTTTATGCGGCTGTGTCCCTTTAAGTCATGTACAGCTAGTTTCAGGAACCACCAACCAAAATCAGTATTTTTACATATTTTAGCCGTATTCTTTGGTCTAATTTACCTGGACTTCATTCCCTTCCATGTGGTCTACTCTACATGTCCACACCGCCTGAACAAATGACTGCCCAGGCACTTTGATTTTTTGCATTAGCTCTTCAGTGGAGTTCTTCCTAGCACATGTCCACCACTTCTCACAAGGAGCAAAGCAAAGTTTCCAGGTCAGTCCAGGCCATGTGGAAAAATATGCAGGACATTGCTTCACACTACCAAGAGAAGTCTTTGTCCTAACGGTTCTTATATGTTCTTATATTATCTTTTCGGTTTTTGAAACAATTTTGGGACGAGCTTCCTGTCTTGCACCTGAAGCCCCAAGAGAGCCAGGCTGTGAATTCCTTCCGGATCACGTTCTTCAACTGCTAGAGCAAAGAGCTCCTGGCACAGTTGAGGTAGAGGAGGCTGAAAGCTTGACATAAAAATAGAGACATTTGACAGGGAGTGCACGAAAGCCAGTGAAACAAAATCTTGGAAGTCTAAGATGAGAGGAAACATTGTGAAATGCAACACCCAAGCAAAGTCTTGTGTAATTGTACCACGAAGGGCTGTAGTGTGTGTAGGCAACATGACTTGGAGTGAAAACTAACAAGACTATCGTTAGACCATGACTTGACGACCTGATGAGGCACACTCTGGACTCTCGACCAAAGCATCGAACAAAGCTGCTGAAGAATCTCTTGAAACATCTTAAAACTCAGTATTGAGCAATGGATTCAATGGATTCAATGGATTCAATGGATTCAATGGATTCAATGGAGCCTGGAAATTTCTTTTATCTCACAACCAGGCACTGTTTGGAGAACCAGTCAGGGACTCCAAGGCACAGAGCTTCTGGAAAATCCACGCGCTGGGCAAACGGCTTCATTCGACCCACCAATCTCCCAATCTGCACAGCCCTGCCCGGAGGATCCCGGAGGCCTGTTCCTTGCTGCGGTGCTTTGCCACCAAATCATCCAGCTCTGCTTGGGACGCGCTCCTTATTTTCAGACAGGAATTCAATATGAGTAGCATATGTAAAAGGTTGAAGTTTGAAATCCTGCAAGACCCTGACCAACTCTAACATCTCATAATTAATTAATAATAACTCTCGCCTGTTCACTCTTCGGTGGGCAAGTTCTAAAGATTCTGACGGGCAAAGATCGGAGTTTCTTTTTCATGTCGGATCTGCCCAGTCGCTCAGCTGACAGCCTCACTAAGCCTCACTAAGCCCTCACATGAATGGCCAAGTCTTGCCGGTGATGGCAGCTTGTGTGACAATTCCACTGAAGGCGAACATGGCGAGGCGCCCGTTCTCTAGCTCCTTCAAGCGCATCTCCTTCTCCTTCTCGGGTTCCTTGGGAAGAAATTGCTTGCCCAAGAAGAAGGCCCCAGCATCGCGATTCACTTCCTGCTCCCAACCTTTGAAGAGGAGCCAGAGTGAATAGAGCTCAAAGGTGCCAATAGCTCCAAGGAAGGGAAGCATATAGCCAGCCTCTACCATCTTGTCATGTGCCTCAAGGCTGTTCGCTACAGCTTGGAACTTGTCACCTGGAAATCGAAAGCCAAGATCTCCCGCAATCCATCCAACTGTCGCGAGCATGCAAACGCGTCCGTGCTTCAGCTCAGCTTCCCGGACCCAGTACACGGGCAATGCATCCGTGACACCCAAAGGGTCGAAACCCTTCTCCCCACCGACCCAGCCCTTGAGTACCTGCGGGTAGCCTGCAGCTCATGTTTGGAATAGAAAAATCAAAGAATCATCAACAACACAAAAACAAAACATGCAGAATTCATCCTGTCAGTCTGTATATGCCTTTGCTTGGCGGATCCAGGCATGCATTTGACTACATATTTTCAACGTTGCACATGCTTTAAAGGAACTTTGAGACCACCCATGCACAATAGTTGAATGCATGATCTACCACACACAACGTTGCACAAACATGTTTGAAATAGTTTAGTACTAGTAGCAGTTTACAGGCAATACCTCCTGTAATTCAAAGCAGGTGACGAAGGAATGGCACTGCCGGCGACATTTCCATCTCCTTGGGGTAGGTCTCGGTCTCCACATATGGGCCCTCACTGAGCTTCTGCACGGCGCAGAGCTGGGTACGGCCAATGCGGCTTGGCAGGGCACAAATGCTGCCGTTTTGGATGGCAGAACCATCGAAGGATTGGCAGTTGTTAATGTGCTGCACGAAGAATTGGACTGGCTCACCCCACCATCCATTTTTGGACCTGGGCCAGCAAGAATGCAAGTGCAAGAAGTGAAAGAAGATGAAAAAGGCAATGGGTGGGGACCGCGGGGCAAAGAAAGCGTAGTCACACAATCGCTAACGGTTGATAGTCATTGAAGATATTTGACCAGGACCAATACTGAGACATACTACGGCTCAGAAATCATCGAAGGAAGTTTTGAAGTCAAACTTCCGACAATATGGACAGATGAAAAGCAGAGGTGGAAAGAAAAGAAGAAAGAAGATCAGGGGAGAGAAGCAGAAGATGCAAGTGCCCGAAAAGGTAGAAAAGTCATGATTCACTGTGTTTTTCATTGTTTTTCCAATGATTTGTGGCTCCAGAGGGTCGAAAAGTAGGCTCGCTAAAGCGGCGGGTGCGGAGCCATGTGGCCAGGTGAGGGATGAGAAAGTGCACGCCGTTGTGGCGCGAAGCACATTTGCAAGTGAAAAAACTTAAAGCACCTCACATTCGGAGCACTTTTGGAAGTTGAGATGCCGAAAAAGTGCGCGCCATTGTGGTGCGAAGCACATTTCAAAGTCAAAAGTGTTAAAAACTGACTCCTCGGAGTTGAGATATCGAAAAAGTGTGCGACGCTGTGGCGCGAAGCCCATTTCCAAGTCAAAATGTACAACGCACACCATGCATGGACCACTTTTTTGGAAGTTGGCATGTCGAAAAAGTGTATGCCGTTGTGGCGCAAAGCACATTTCGAAGTCAAAAGTGCAAAAAACTGACGGGTTCGGAGCACTTTTGGGCGTTCAGATGTCGTTTTTGCGTGGCAGGCGCAGGGGATTGTGCACCTTGTCAAAAGTAAGCAAAATGTGAAGGTTTTCTAGCATTTCCAAAGCGATGGCAGGCGTGGAGCATTTGCAGAGAATCTGCAAAAATGCATTTTGCTTGGCAGGCACAGTACAAGAGACATGTTCATCAGAGATGTTAAGAGGTTAGGGCGCTGATTTCGTGAGAGAGGTTGCATTTTGCAGCATCAGATCTGTCGGTTTGATGAAATGATTTTGCGTGACAGGTGCAGCATGGTGCAGCACTTCGTATGACCTGGCATCAATTTTTCGTGGCAGGCGCGGAACTTTAGACAGGTGGAGTGGACAAATCGCAAAACCCATTGGCACGAGGCTCTCAGCTTTCCGTTTTTGATGGAAGTCTCGCAGAAATGCTTCGTTCATCTTCGTTCTTGATGTTGTGAACTTCAAAAATTGAGGAAGTCTCGCAGAATAGCTTCGCTTTCGATGTTGTCAAGCACAAAAAGTTGAGGAAGTCTCGCAGAATTGCTGCGTTTTTTGAGGTTGTCAAATTCAAAAATTGAGGGGGTCTCGCAGAATAGCTTCGTTTTCAAACTTGCAGGCAGATAGATAGATAGATAGATCGATTGATAGATAGATAGATGGATAGATAGATAGATAGATCGGTTGATAGATTGACCCCTGCAACTGCGCTACGCCACACTACAACTACAACTTCAACTGCGACTACAACTACAATACAACTACAACTTCAACCGCACTTCAGCTACACTTCAACTACAAGAACTACAGCGACAACCACAACTACAACTTCAACTGCGCTTCACCTACAGCTACAACCTCAGCTACAATTACTACAACTACAATATCTACAAGTACAAGTGCCACTACAACTACAGCTACAACTGCAACAACTACTACAACTACACTACAACTACAACCACAACTACAACATTACAACTTCAACAACATCAACCCCACTACAACTACAACTACAACTACTGACTACACCACACTACATCCAGCAGTTGTGGTAAGGTGACCACTGCAACCATTGCAACCATTCCAAAAAACACAACTCCAACCACCTGTCGGGTCCATCAGTGGATTCGCTCTGCCATCCATGACTCACAACAACCAATCACTCCTAGTACTATAGTTTCCTATCCTATGCCTATCCTTGAAACTTCCGCCACCGCCTTGTGCGGGAATACAATCAAATGTCAAGACAATATCCTCTTCAAATATAACATGGGGAAAAAAACAAGCACAATGGAAGCCTCATGAATTCCCTCTAGGGCAACCACAATGATTTGAGTTGACTACTGTACCATACTGTACCACTCCTTCGTGAAGAAAAACGGCTCTGACATGCTGACTAAGTTTGAGTTGCATATAGGTCAAGGGAGGCTCTCCAAACATGCCGTCCTGCACCATGAGGCCCATGATGGCGATCATCGCCAAACGGCCGTTGTTGCGCTCAGAAGTCTGCTTTCTCTCCAGCTCCTCCGCGTCAATGCCATCCAACAACTCGGTGCCCAAACCGAAATCGTATGCGCCCAGTCCACCTTCTCGGGGCTTCACCAAGACTTCATGAGCGCCCACTAGAGCCACAAGCTGCACCCAGCCCTCCACAGGAATGGACTCAAAGGCACCAAGCCCATGCTTGAACGCCTCACATCCGGGGAAGCGAAAGATCTCCGGCATTATGTACCCCATGGTAGCAATCATAGCCACACGGCCGTGTTTGATCTCAACTTGAGTGTAGCGATCCATCTTAGCATCTGTGTTGCCAAGCTCCAGTGGGTCAAACTTTTCTGTCAGTGGAAGGCACACGCCCACTGCTTGTCGTGCGGCTGCACGTCTGCCCTGACGCACCATGGTCAGCCCGACTGTGGAAATTGCTGCGGCTCCGATAATGCCCAAAGTGCTGCCGGAAGCTGAGGATGCTGAGGTCACTGAGGCGGCAGCTGAGGTCCTCAAGGATGGTGTGCTCGGTGTGCTCTTTGCACTTTGACTTGGCATCACAAATGCCAAGCTGCCTGCAGAGACTGCCGCTGTCGCCAACACCATGCGACTGGTCGCCATCTTACCAACGCAGGTGTCCTTCCTGGGAGCCGACTTGAGCAAAAAAAAATCTTCGGAGCGGCACTGGTGGACTTTGACTTGTTGCATCTTTCTTCCCATGTTGTGTCACATATTGTCTCATTGTGCCTACGTGGGCTGTCTCAACCTTACCCTGCACATCCCTGCACATACGGCATGAGAAAATGACAGCCAAGAATCACAAGAACTGATTCAACATGATTCAACCTGATTCAGTCAAAGGAATCCACCAACCCCAGAAAGCTGCTCACACTTCTGTGGAGCCAATGCTGACAAGCTCGTGGCGTCAATCACTCACGGAGTCACTTTGAACGACTGGCATGACAGCGTCACACCTAATTCCCTAAGCATATCGAAACAAAAAATACAAATTTTGCCAAGCTGCAAATCTTGCTGCATTTGCGCCAAGTGCTCTTCTAGCTGCGCCACAATCCTGAAGTCTTCAAGGGAAAAACAAGCAATGGCATTGCATTAGTATTTTGTATATTATAGTATTGGTACATGTTGGTTCTGTTTGCGAGCTGAGTACCTACCCTTCGTTGACCAACAAGAACACCATAGCCGCTAGTTTCATGAACCTTCCAGAACTCCGCAAACCAGTCCCCTGGATGGGAGCTCGACGGAGCTCGTCTCAGTCTGCGACAGTCCACGCTTGATCGTTGGATGAACTTAAGAATCTGTTGAATTGACAAGGATTACAAAATCTGGATGAAGCAACTCACAATTTTCATCAATGTTCTATGTTGTTAGGCCCGTAGTGATCGGGGAGCGGGCCAAGACTTGGGATTGCAAATCCTTGCGCCACATGCAGATGGTTGCCGAGGCTCTGTGCACGTTGCTTAGCAACCCGTCCAGGATCTTTCCCCGATTTGCTAGCTTTTGCCTGGGGCTCCACAAACACCAACAACCGTTCAACAACTTGCGGATTCATGCGGATTCTGCATTGGTCATGTGGCGTGTGAGAAATGCAACGAACCAGGTATTATGGTAATGCAGCCTTTTCTTCGTCAAACTCTCTGAAAAAGCCCGCAGTGTACAGAATAACTTCATGACGCTTGTCACTTGAAAGTACAACGTGCCTACTTCTGATGATGCAAATGGGCTCGCGAAACATCTAGGTGGGAACAGCCGCAAATCCTTTTGCTCCGATATGACATCTGGCCTCCAGCTTTAGAGTGAGCTCGGCGATCTTTCCATCACGCTCTGACAGTTTGGCCAACAGCTGGCGAACCTCCGGGGTCGCAACGTGTCAACACCCAATGACCAAAATGTCTTTTTTTCTGGCGTAACTTGAAGATCGAAGAAAAGAAAATCTTGTGTCACCTTGCCACCGTCATGCTTTAAAGCTCCACATCAACATGATGAAAATGAAGCGAACGGCTTGAGGGGAGACTGACAATTGCAGTGTCCTGCTGAAACTTGAAGCCGCCTTCGCATAGCTTTAGCATGCTTTAGCAATGCAGCTCTCTTCCTTTGTAAAGCTGTAAGCTTCAATAATTTCGGAAGAGTATACTACAGACATTTTCAGATTAATTAAACACAAGCAAGTACAGGAACAACTGCGTGGACGTGCGACATGCCTTGGCAATGTTAAATTATGTTCACATATATGATCCTGATGCATCGACTCCAATGACTCACAAGATCTCACAAGACATTTCAATTTCTTTCAACGACATTCAAAGACTAGTGACTAGACATACCGAATGAATCGAAATGAATCCATATGATCTTTCCTTACGCAGTCTTGAGTCGTAAGCCAGAGCCTTCTTCTTTGCTCTCTCACATTTGTCGCGCTCCCTGGCAAGCTCCGCCTCCTGGCGCGCCAGTGAAGAAAGCCATGAAAGAACTTATGTCTGAGATTCATGGCCCGGCGCTACACACGACAGGAGCCGGGCAACTCAATGCTCACTCCCTTAAATATCTGCAAATAGTCAGCAACTCCTATCTAAAATCTTCGAAGTCCCTCTCCTTGTAAATCAACAAGCGCTCAAGCTCGCGCACGCGTTGCTCGGCCATGGCGACCAGGCCATTTCATTTTGAGCAAACGGTGTGTGGCATGAAGAGGGAGACATATCTAGACAGCGGCAAAGGCATGTGATAGCATGTGACAAGGCACGATCATAACTCATGTCTTTGTTTGGATGTCAAGTGCCAGAAGCTGATCTTTCAGAAGGTCTTGATATTCTTGGTTTTCTGCCTTGCAGGTCTTACAATCTCTGAGCCCAATCCAATGCACTGCCATTCTGACCGCATGAAAGTCATGAATAATATGGAGGAATAAGTTCCCATACATCGAGTCTAGTTATTAGAGTCGATTAACAAACGTTTGTCTTTTGTTCTCAGTCTTCGCCACAGGAAAAGGAACAAGTAAAGAACGCAAGAAGAGGGGACTTGCTTTCAGGAAAGGAGTCCGGACTTGACCAGTGACTGAGGAAACGGTTGCAAACTCCTGCTCCACTGAACAAGTTGTCAACTAGAGTAGGATAACGACCACAAATTGCGGATGTGTGATACAAATACAACAGTTAGCTTTACAAACCCCAGATTGCAAATTGCCTTCAGCCAAAGCTGGCAAAGACTGCAGCAAGTCCATCTCGTTTGGAAGGTCACGTTGCTGACCTGCAAGCTAATATAGGATGAGATTGGATATAAATATATATATATATATAATATATACAGTATGTTATAAGAAAAGAATAATATATTTTGAATCATAGTCACATATAGTCCAAATAGGTTATATTGACAATATAATATATATATATATATATACAATATACGGTTAAGTCTTGGATGCACAGATGGATTACTAGATTACACCATCGAGAAAATTACAACATGCACATGACACCCAAACAACTAGATATGTGTTGTTTGAACATGTTTGAACAGTGCTCCAATGAAACATTCTCCAAAACCCCCCTGCGCTGAACATGACTTCGGCCTGTGAGGTAGGTAGTCTATGAGTCGGTTTCTCTTTTGGGGTTGAAGGAACGCCGGGCCAAGATCATTTTGTATGCATCTGTAAATATATATAATATATTTTTATATATATCATTAATTTTAATGATGTAGACACTCGTTTGATATCATGTGGATATATACACATCTATACATATCGTTACATATATATATATAAATATTATACATACATACATGTATAGATCCATGCAAATGGATGCCTTTGCCATTCGGTTGATCAGATTCTCTCATCAAAAACGTGGTCCTCTGTGCAAATGCCGGCTACATGCAGTAACAATCTGGATATGTCTGGATCATTTTACCTTGAGGCAACGCAAAGAAAAGGCCCGACGGTTTCGTGAAAAGAGAAGGCAACCAAAATCAACCAAATAGGGCAGTAGTACTTGTAGTACTTGTAGTACTTGTAGTGAGTGCCGTTCAGAATGTTGATTGCGTTACCTTTTCCACCTTAAATTTTTCTCTTTATCAACCATGCAATAAAGAGAAAGAGGAAGAGAAAGAGAAAAATAAAGTTTGCTGCAATTGTGAACCCTGAGAACAAACCTGCTAAAGTGAATTGGACCCTCTCATGGCCCAGTGCCTTGGAAATTTGTAGAAAAACTGTTCTTTAATAAGGGTTTAATAAGCGGTCTGATTCTTTTGGGACGGGGAGAAAAACAATATTTTTCAGAAAAAATGTTCAGAGTTCTTTACACAAACATTTTTTTGAACAAAAAAAATGCCACCCCCCAAGATTTCTTGCCACAATAGTGAACCTTCCAAACATTACATGGGTTCAGAATAATTTGGAAATACTTGCCACAATAGTGAACCTAGCCACTAATCAGGATACAACATTAAGTGTAGCCCAAGAGGGTTTTGGCGCTGCATCGTCCAATTCTGTCAGGTCCAGCCAGCACAAGCGGGCGGGGGAGCTGACCGTGATTTATGAAGACATGGTCTCACAGAGTCTCACAGAACAAAACAAAAGCCGCCAAAAGGATGGGTCATCGCCAGTATCAAATAGTAGTGCTCAAAAACGCCCACAATTGAGGGGTGATCAGCATGCGCGACACCTTAAAGACTATATAAGGTTGGACTGGCATATCTTCTGTCATGAATGAAACCGAACAAACTTGAAGAAACCAAATGAATCCCAAATGAAGCCTACAATTGGGATCAATGGCGTCCAGCACTAAGAAACGTAAGAAAATCAGCAAGTGGGCGTGCGCTCCCGGCTCAGGCGAGTGCATTCCATAAGCAAAACGCTGTAGCCTCAGCACCGTCAAAACTTGTACACAACCATTGATATCATGCATATATTACATGTAATATAATCATTGCATCATTTTATTATACTATATTACTGTATCACATTATATTGCCATCTTTGTCTAGGAAAATGATGGTGAAATGGTCAAGGTGTCAGAGGAAGGCTGAAAATTCAAAGGGGCCTGAGCAACCCACTGTGTTTCTAACAGGTGTCGGAAAGGGGCAATTAAAGTGCACAAAGTTATGCAACTGATACGCGTTTCACAAAATCTAGGCTAGGCGGTTGAAATTAATTAGTTCGCCCCAACCCGGACGTTGCTCCACACTTACAATCGTCATGATCATGATCATGATCATGATCATCATCATCATAATCATCATCATCATCATCACCACATCATAATCATCATCACATTAAAATTCGCCACCCCCTCAAAACAATATGTTGACTGGGGTAATAACATCAATTTCATCTTCATGAGGGATTAAAATTCGCCACTCCTTATGAACAATATGTTGTTTGGGGTAACAACATCAACTTTATCTTCATGAGGGATCAAGATTCGCCACCCCCTATGAACAATATGTTGATTGGAATAACAACATCAACTTTATTTTCATGAAGGATCGAAATTCGCCACCGCGTATGAACTATATGTTGGTTGGGATAATAACATCAATTTCATCTTCATGAGGGATTAAAATTCGCCACCCCCTCAGAACAATATGTTGACTGGGGTAATAACATCAACTTTATCTTCATGAGGGATCAAAATTCGCCACCCCCTATGAACAATATGTTGTTGATTGGGGTAATAAACATCAACTTTATCTTCATAGCCACCTGAAGTCAGACGCGGCGCAACGTCAGGGTTGCAGCGAATTAGTTTTGCTGGAGCCAAGGCTTGGAGGTTACCAATTGAACATCTGCAGCTATTGCAGGTTAACGCAGCTTAACAATATATTCAAGCCTGAAAAAGGCACATGCTGAGTGGTACAAGGGCAGAAACCCAATTTTGTGGCCGAGCTACTTGCTATATCTGCTTGGGTGGAATTGTGCCGCATGTTTTCCTGGCGGGCGATCACCCCACAGGGAAGTCTCAGTGAAATCATTGAGCTCCGGTATGATTGAAATGTATGCAGCAGCTGGCTGTGACGATGCACCTAAACCCTGAAGCGCACTGGGCGCAATTCATAGGACCCTGCACCTCTGTTCTTGGGTGGTGTATGCAAATATAACACACATACACACTGTCACCATATTGCCATATGTCACCGTAGGTGCCTGCATTTGATTACAAGTTCGATACATGTTGCGAATATATTCAGATGCATCTGAATGCAATTTGCGGGAGTTGTTTGTTTGTGCAGTAAAAGACCGCATGCAGATCTCACTGCACAGAAAGCCTCACATGCACAACTAGCCAAGCACAACTGCCCAACATACAGCTCCTGTCTGACCTCTCGCTCTGAACATCACAAAGTCTTTCTTTGCTTGGTGAACTACGTTGAAGATCGCTGAAGTGCAACATGGTCAAATCTCAAACATTCCCTGATCCCATTCCATCCTGCAATTGCAGCGCGTGCTGCCACTCTGATGCACTCGCACATGTTATCAAGGCCTCTCCTCAGACCATTCTGAGCTGAAACCAAACAATCAAAACCCAAGTCCCTCCAAAACATCATACCAAGTTGGCTAAGTCCAAGTCGTCACTCAGGGCTGCTACTGTACTTTAGCAAGGTGAAACTGGGCGAAAGCGCCCCCGTCGATATCCGAGAATGTCTGGTATGTCAACAGTATGTCTATATAGACTGAGCACCGCATCACACACACACACACGTAGTAGACACATCACATATCAAACAATGCTCTGTGGAGTAAAGGCACGTCATGTGCCTGGACATATATGGACACCATCACAGTTGCTTGCTCACGTTTCCTGGGATCCAATCCGTGAAGGTCTTACGGTTACCGTACAAATCGTACTAGACCAAGCGTACAACAGGGCGCTCAGGTTTTCAGGGCATCTAAACTGTGATCCACTGCACCATCACGCAGCAGAATGACATCCTACATCCTGAATGATTACTGGTAGGCCAGCAGATGTGCAACCCATACATTCCCACCATCAAACGCTTGTGGGCTTGCTTTGGGAATCCCGACTCCACACTCCCAAAATTTGCAAAATACACGACATGAGTTTGGTCAGCACTTGTGCACTTGTATTTGTGTGCTGGGCCAGGATGCTGCTGCTAGTTAGCCCACGCGCACATTACATATCATTATATAATATTATAATAGTATAATTCAAAAACATTCAAAAACCAGTGGTGTTCTGATGGGGTGATGAAATCTCATCCAGCAAACGATCTGCATGAATTGAATGGCGTGCATGACGTGGTCATTCAATGCTATAGTGAAGGTACCCTAAGTAAGCCCCTGAAGAACTCAAACGCCCATGACGCCTCTTTGTTCAACCGACTTTCTGATCTCTCTGTAATCAAATGCTGCCACTGTAATTCAGAGCATCAAGTTTAGATGTCAGAACTTGTTCAAAGGTTTCTTCACTCACCGCAGCTGCACTGCATGGATCTCCTGTCTCTTCCAAGCTTTTCCAACGTGTTGCCATCAGTCTGGACAGCACGTGGTGGTCTATGATCTGGCTCCGGTCTCGACACCCAATTGGCAAATGCGAGATGGGCAACTCCACCTGGTCAAAGCGGCGCACAGCTTCCCAGCGAATTCATGTACCAATTTTGTGATGTGGTCAACTAATCTTAGCTTCTCGGCAAAATCTGATTCTTTGGAATCCTGTACATCAACAGTGTTAAAACATGTTAAAACATGTTACAGTCCATGTTTCATTTTCAATATCTTTATATATTCTTATATCATTTTAAATTGTTTTCAATATTTGCCTTCGCATGAACTATGGGTTCCAGCCAGAAACCCACCGAAACGTCTTCGTTGGGCAAGGGCTGCAGCTCAGGAAATCCAGCCCATGCATCGCCTGAGCTTGCACAGAATTGATCAGAAAAAAGAAAGGAAGCTCCTGGTGGGAAGCGCGATGATCAGTCACAAAGAACATCCTTTTTCTGGAAAAGCCTACCTGGGCCTACCTAAAATAACTATGAATATGTCAATTTTCAGCAAGCATCTTAAGCAATTTTAACTGAGTCAATCCCTTGAACGATAGAACCTGAGACATCCTGAGACACTCTCATCTTTAACTTTAGGCTAACGGCTTTAGCCACCTGTATAGCCTATGACTATCCCTGGGAGCTTAATGAGCAAGTTAGTCAAGTGTACGAGCCTTTCATGCTCAAATCCAAATCCAATACAAAGTAAACTCCATGATGAGTCAATGTCACCATCACCGGAATCACGGCCGGGAAGGCCCTCGGCAATGTATCTGCACAGAGGGGGGCTCAGTACGTATCCTGCACCCCTGGCGTACTTGGGAAAGAGCTCGTGGCCAGTCAGCTTTCTGTAGGTGCGGTCTACCCATTTGCCAGCAGGATTTTCATCGGGCCTGGCACCACTTTGGAAAGCTCCACCATAAATATTGGTTGAGTTGGTGTCAGGGTGGAACAACTTCTTCTGCTCTGCCATGGATAAAAATCGATCCATGAAAACGAAGGAGTCAGTGTCCACCTTCAGTAGCAGTCCAAAGCGAAAGTGCTGCAAGGCATATTCAAGAAAGCTCCTGACTTTTGTTGTGAGGTTGCGGTAATGATCAGCCTGCCCACCGAGGTTGAGCACTGCCAAATCTCCGAAAACTTCAATTTCCTTTTCAACTTGTTCAACCATTCCCGCATCGCCCTCTGCTGGTCTTGCAACTCCGAAAAGAATTTTGACAGTCCGACTGCTGTTACACCTCTTGCAGTGCCCAAAGGAATCAATGTACTTTCCCCAGGAGTGGCGCACAGCAACTCGTTTGTCCAATTCTTTGACACTGCTGGGTATGATGACGAGAAGATCCACAACGGGATTTCCAGGATGGTTTGTCACATTTGTCTGCGGTTCAGCAGGCCCACTTGATATTTCTCCTGTCACAAATCTCAGGGAAAGCTGACGTGGATCTCTAATTCTGAAAGTGCCTGTCCATTGCAACTGCCTGAGGATTTGTTTAGGTATTCATGGGGCTTTCCTAGTTTCATATAATTATTTCATATGATTGAATCTTTCAGCACTGCAAGTGCCTCCCAACGCTTCAAACTGAACACGCCGAAACAGGGCACCAAACGGCTCGGGGCTTCTAGAATCAACAGCTCCACGGCTCCACCAGTGCAACTATGGACAAAGCATGACAAAGCTATGAAACAATATGAAACAATTAATTATATAATATTATATAGGTACTATGGGTGTGAACCTAATAGATATAGACTGGGACCAGAAGGATACCAGGTAAAGCATAGAAGGCATAGAAGCTGTGTCTTAGGAAAATGCCTACTGCAATGACTCCAAGACATGCCACACAACTATAATTCCAAATTGACTCTCAAAGTCGCTAATGCCGACATATTGAGTTGTAAAACTCAACAGGCAGAAATGGTACTTTCCATGGAATTCCTTTGCAGGCACTCACGAAAAAAAAACATCAACACGCCAGGAGATAACGCCTCGAAAAGCCGAATCTGGGAACAAACAGGATTGTAGAGCAAAAAGAACACACTGCGCCGCCCAACACCTATCAACGTCATTGCCATTCCTCCACACCCAATTAACATTCCAGCATGTTCCAGCCCTTAGGGAACAGCAGTTGAGACATGTTCAAACTTCCATAGGCCCTGTCCTTTGCTGTCAATCGCTCTTCGCAGCAGGGGCGAAACTGATCCAGCATAAGAGAAGCAGCATGCCCATGTGAGAACAAGAGCTCCGCTGTATGCCATGAAACCTCAGTCAGGTCGACCTCAAACTGAGGTTGTGCTTGTTTGAACCATCCTGTATGTCCAAATGCCTAGCGTTGAATCGGGCACCCCAAAATTTGCAAAATGGTTTGCTACTGGAGACGGAGAAGTTCCCCGGTCCCGATTGGACTTAATTTGGTCACCAGTGTGGAGATCATACAGGGCTGAGAATAAAAACTGATGTTGACTGCGGGTCGAGAATAAAAACTTTCCAAAGGATCATGACCAGCATTCGCCAGCGCATTTGACAACAAGAAACGCGAGGAAGGCCTGACCGTATGGAACTCACATCTTGAGCCGAGCTTCAGGAACCCGCTTCGGATTTGAAATTGGGCGCTGCATTTTTTAAAATCATGCTTCATGTCTTTCTATGCATGGAACATATTGTAAATCAACGAAAATCACAACACACTTCCTATACAAAAGTCTCACATACCGTCTGCAAAACAGGAAATTTCAAGAAACTTGAACCAACAAGAGACACGCAGAGACACTGGCAAACAAAAGCAACAAATGTTACCTGGCCGGCAAGTCTGCCATCTAAGGTGCAGGCGAAAGGTGAGCTGATCAGGCCTCAGCCGATTTCACGGGCACAGTGAACTGGAAGATGCGCAAAAGCTTCTGCATTGCTTCCAGCGCTGCAGGAACCCCTTTGGTGTTTTCTCTGTGCTTCTCATTGCTTCTCTATACGTAGTTTTTCCAAGCGCTTCTCATCGCCTTACACCTAGCTCCCCTGATAAGATCTGAGATCTGACAAGGTCATGTCCTATGATCATTGATGTTCCATATACCCTTCTTTCGCAGCCAAGCAACTCAACCACCAAAGCGGGCATCTGCTGCAACAAATCCAAGGAATTCTGCCAAGGTCCTGGCTTTCACTTTGGCTTTCGGTCATTTTTCCAGTAAATCTCTCATTATTTTATGCACATATAATCACATATATAAATGTGCGTGTTATGCAAAGCTGGGTGTGGGACGCGTTATATACAGTAAATGTTCTTACCTGCAAAGCATCTTTTCCAGCCCTTGATCGTATCCTCGTAGTGCTTGCACAAAATCTAAGGCACACTCAAAACCAATTACATCACTTTGTCCCAGCGCAAACTCCTGACATCTTAACATCAAAACACAAATGAGAAAAATGATGAAACTGGTGGAGTTTTTCAGGGTCGCCTTGCGCCAAAGCTGCCAGTAGAGAATTGCCTGTTGCATGCGGCGTTCGAGCCCGGCAAACCAGCTACAATTAACACAATGCATTTGCTAGAGTCCAGGTTGATCCAAAAGGTGGACAGCTGTCTTAAATAGCCAAGTAAGCAATCAAACATTTGAACCATAGGCACACAATTTTACCCTCTTCACGCGCAGGCCCGTACACATAGATACTAACATACTAACAAATCATATATAGGGTAAGATTTCGGCATGCGACCACCCACACCCCCACAACTCAAGCCCTGACCGCGCTACTCTAGCTACTCTACTCCGGTAAAAATGCTGGGCCACCGGCTCAGCCTACTTTCACCCAACAATTTTGCAACGCTCTTTCTGCATGCATCGATTCATGCAGCTAAGCCACAGGAAATGACGTCAGGCCTCAGGTCCATCAAACATGACTACATTGACTACTTAATTACAAGGCAGCTTCAAGAGATTTCCAAAAGCGTGCTTTGTCCGTTGAGATGTTGAGATGTTTGTCTGCCAAATTGCTTGAGCGGTTTCCGGTTTCCACTCATGACGCATGACTTTGTCAGGTTGGCAAGCCATCGGTCACTTTCTGCTGGTAGCAAAGCTTGCTGAAGCTGGCGAGTGACTGGATCTGATACGTCTGCATGCTTGCAAAGAGGCCCAACCTTGGAGATCTACGGCGAGTTCCAACTGCAATCTTCTACCCGTGGAAAATAATCAACTGTACTCAAACATGGAGCCAGGCATTTTCTACATACAAAATGTTGTCTGTATGGATGAGTGACAGCTGGAGCACGGTGTTTAAACTTCAATGGCACTACGAGCTGTCATGCACACGCATGATGTGTCAAATAATGTAATCACTCTCCCATATTTTTCCCGCTCTTTCCATCTCTTGTGATTTTTGTAAGGAGCACTAAGGAGCAGGAGTCCTAAGCAATGCGAAACCTACGGCCACACTATGTAGCATGGCCGTGCAGCACTTGCTTGGGCAGGCACGCATGTTGCCACTCCGCACTCAAAGCACATGCGTTGATGGCAGCCTCAGACTCTGCCAGAATCACGCTCCAAGTGTATCTAGGATTCATCTAAGCCTCTAAGCCGACTTTGTACTTGGTACAGTACCAGTAGGCGTCTCGTCTGCGCATGAGGCCTGATCCCTTTCAGCCCTTCAAACAGTTCAGTGGTTCGAAATGTGTAGTGAAAAACAGGAAATGACATGAGTTTTACATTTTACCGTTTTACCATGTTTTACATGCATGTTACATACGTTAAGTTGTTAAGTTACGTGCATTTTCTTGACTGACTTCCCGTGGAGCCCTGGGGCCTGGGGGCTGCAGCTGAGCCACGTTGAAAGTGATACCATCGGGCTTCGGGTAAGATGCTTCACCACACAAATGAGCTAAAAACCTGATGCAAAGCAGAACGCAAAGACTGCAAGACAAACCACCCCAAGAAAATCCTGCAATTCAAATATATATATATAATATATATATATATATATATTCAGATCATATTTATATAATTCAAATTAACTAATGATAATTATATAATGCAATTTGGGCAGAACTTGGGTGCTTTACAGCATGGACACAGCCGGACACAGCGATACGATGCGATACGCTAATCGCAGCGGTTAAATTTTAAAATCCCCCTCAGAGTCCGCATCCACACACATGCACATTCTCGCATGTTCCAGGACTCCAAAGGCTCTACTGGCTCCAAATGTTTCGGGATGTTTTGGCTATTGTGGAACTTGCCTGAGTGAAAGGTCCCAGCGAGAGGCCTTTCCACAAGCCTTGGCGCAGCGGCATGGCTGTGAATGGCATTTACAGATATTTACAGTATGGTCATTGGCCCTGACGCATTTCCTCTTGCCAAGTTTTAGCTTCAACAAACATAGCACACACACATAATATACACACTGCGCAAGCACGCCCACCACCCACCATATTCCTACGATTATCTTAGCCACTCCGGCAGGGCTCCAGGGACTCTAAAGGAAATATATGGACATATCATGAAATATCAACCAATTAAGAGGATCGCAAGAACTACTTCCTGTGGGATGCAGTTCCGCTGAAAACGGTTAAACAATTGATACAATGGCGATCATCATGGACTACCTGCCCGCATTTTTTTGTCTGATTCTCGACTTGATAACCCCAACTTCAGCTCAGGCCAAGCCCAGCCATCTCACGACCCTCTGCCCGATGTGTTTCAATTTATTGGGCTTCCGCACACTTATCACTGCATTGTAAGTGATAGTGACAGGACGTGGGCAGTCCTTGGCCTTGTTGCAGGTTCTATGGGCACAGTAGGGACGTGTATGGAATGCTTGCTCAAGAGGAATGGGAACTCATCATAGCAGCAAGAGTAAAGTGATCATTGCATCCTGTCACGGGATGGACTACATGTCCTCACAAAACAGTAAGCACTCCAAACTCCAAATTGAAGCCCTTCGCCATCCAAACAAGAATTTGATCTTGGTCTGGGTTTCTAACTTTACATTTACAATAATTATATAGCAGTGTACACAAATTTGAATCATGATATGAACGACACCTCGACCGAGGTTCTGGTGGCAAGTTGCAGTGGCACTAAATAGAACATCAATGAAAACGTTGGACTCTAAGACTGTACCCTAGGCAACCTGGCTCCTGCGTCCAATGCCTGACATTGTGCGGCTTTTCTCTAGAGCTACTTGAGCAAATGTTGTTTCACATGTTTTACTTTGCCAGCACCCTTTGCCAATAGTGAGGCATGGTCATGCAGTACCAATGGATGCAAATGGAACACTGAACTGCAGTGATCAATCCGCAGTTTTGCCACCGCAGAATTGTGCTTGCATGGGAAGCTCCTCGCACATTGACAAGTGACTTGCCAATAAGTCTTGCACTTCCCACCTGTAGGAAACACAGAGCTTCTTCCCACTTTGCACCTGGCAAATTCTTGCAGAGTTGATCAAGGTCAGCAGCTGGTCATTGCCACTTAAGCAGGGGAATGTGACAAAGGACATGTACAAGTTCAACAAGTTTTGCAGCTCGCTGAAACATCAGCTGCCAAGATCTTCCAGGTGAGAACTCTGCATGCAAACAAGTCGTTCTTATGATTGATGTGATTGCGGTCGGCGGTACCATAGAAATCAATAGCACTCTGAACTGAGCAGCTATTTCAAGATCTCCTAAGAGTCAATTTTTGCGCAACAGCACAGCTGCGAATGGCGGCATCAAAGGTAAGTTCATTCAGATCCTGTACAGCCTGTACAGTCAGTGCATGTTGCCAAATTCCAGAGGCCGCACAAGCGGCGCAGGCAGAAGTCCAGGTAACCACAGTTGCTTCTAAGGTACGGTGAACGAGATGTCCCAACAGAAGCAAAGCCTCCCACTGATCACGACATATCACAAAATTAAGATATATTATCTACACATTGCTGGATTGAACTGAAAAAAATCCAAGGCCCATGTATTCGATTACTGAAACAGTTGAAAATGGCCACTTCAATCAGCAAAATGACAGCAGAAGAAACATATTGAAATGACAATAAATATAAACATATTGATAAGCAAGTCAAAGCATCAGTGGGCCATTGATAGTCCTTCTCGCAAGCGGTGATGGCAGCGTTGTAGCCAATTACATCGGCTTCTAGAGACCTGCTTTCAATGCTTCCCAGCAAATCTATAGCCTCTTGGTAGTTTGGCGCAGCTGTAATGCACGCATTCCTGCAAGTGTCAAATGGATCTGAAAAAAACAACACACGCATCAATCTGGAAAATGCACGCCTGACAAGATAAATTTGCCTGAAAGAAACTATCATGTGCCTTAGACATCCTTAGACCATTGAGAGAGAAAAGCCGAGGGTCATTGTCACGCTGCTTGGTAGCACTTTCACGGCCTCCATGTCTGCCAGCAAGTTCAAGGCGTAGAGCCACTGGTTACATCGGCCACATGCGCTGATGGCAGCGTTGTACATAATGACCTGAACCAAAAAATCGGCTAACTGACGCCTGATTACACTAATCGATCATTTCTGTCACCTGACTGAAAGAGTCCAACCCAGTTTCCGTGGGTGTGTTTGTCCCCCTGCTGCTGCGGCTGATGCTGCTGGGGCTGATGCTCCTGCTGTTGCTGTAAGGGATGTTGTTGTGGGCGCTGGCTGCGATAGGCATTTGTCGTTCAATTCTGTTGTTATTCTGGCATCATGTGCAATTGGCGGGGTTTCTATCATAAGTATAGATGGATGTAAGGTCATGTTCATTTTATGAAGGTTATGTTATTTATTTATTTGTAATATAGTAATATATATATATACCTAGAGACTCGAGCGGCATCAAAATTTTGATGCTGGTCTAGCAAAACAGTGTTTCATCTGATTGCCGCTGAAATTTTTGGCATGCGCCGTTCTTTGGGAAACAAATCGGTTTTAG
>Ga0126342_10006558_pt1 | contig 20670 bp, 18 predicted proteins | sample Cyp1metagenome_FD_92528 | JGI IMG/M metagenome (GOLD analysis project Ga0126342, IMG submission 92528) | Coral microbial communities from Lord Howe Island, Old Settlement Bay, Australia - Cyphastrea 1 metagenome | ecosystem: Host-associated > Invertebrates > Cnidaria > Coral ...
AGGTCCCAGGTTGAGGTCCAGCGGTGCACACTGAGCTGGGAAGGTCCCAGGTTGAGGTCCAGCGGTGCACACTGAGCTGGGATTGTCCCAGGTTGAGGTCCAGCAGTGAGCACTGAGCTGGGAAGTTGGCGAAGAGCTTGGCGAAGAGTTGGCAAGGCGGAAGTTGAGGTGGAAGTTGATGCAGACATGGTCGAGGAGAAATCATAAACCATAGTTAAGCCACTTATACCCATATGCTCCATGGTGCTGAGATATTTACCAACATAGAAACCCAATTTTTATGGCCCAGTTTTGTAGGTAAATATACTATACATGGAGCATATGGGATAGTGAAGTCACGAAGCTTTCGGGTGGCCCCAAGCGTTTGCCACCCAGGTCACGTCGCCCTGCCGCACCGCGGCGTGGAACTGCGGAGAGGTCTGCGGCAGGCACCGCAGGGTGGAGCGGAAGACCTGGCCATCACAGATCAGGATTGCATATGTGTTATATTACGGGTATTATATAAATTATCATAACATAGACTAACATCTACACAAATCAGATATATAATACAGACACACACATATATATATATATCATATATATATAAATATCATATATAACAAATATTGAATAGCATTTTTTTGGCAAAAATTGCGCGGTCGAAAAACTCGCAAAAGCCGTAGTCAATGCACTGTGCACTGACCAAAACTGTACTTGCACAAGCCACAGAGATGGCCCCAACGAAGCAAAATGAATGTCCAACCGGTCCTCGGCACGGGCATCCTGTCCCTTGCCATCTCAAAGGCATCGTGCGCCTGGTCAGTCACAATCGCTCGAGTCATCAAGGCCACAAGGATAGTGACTTCCTCGATAGGTAGTCATCAGCAAACTTGCGGCATCTGGCGCAAGTCTCGGTAGCGGAATCTGTGCAGACTGCCCACCAAAATTACAATTAAAGAGGGATAAAGATGATCAAACAGTGGATTTATGAGTGCACCCTATTTCTGTTTGGACAAACCCATTTTACCCATTCAATTGCGACTTTGAGGCACAATCAATCTGTCCGCGTTTTTAGTAAGAATCACTTGGCTGGCGCTCAACCCCTAGAAGGTGGATCCCTTTAGGTGTAAAATAGTGTAAAAAACCCATCTAAGTCGAATTATAACTAGAATAAATTTCAGAATAAACCCAAATTAAGCACGATGGAAATCAGAAGCTTTTCATATATATATATATATATATATAAATCTCTCTCATTATTATCATTATTATTTTATTATTATTAAACATTCATAAGGCTTATGTATATATATATAAAAATATAAACAGTATATACTATATAGAGTAATCTTCTTGACAAGTTTTTTTCCCAAAATCATTTGGATCCTTTCTGTGTTAGCTTTCCGGGCGGAAATCACATTTAACGTGGATTAAAAATCCAATGAACAAACTTATTTTCATGGTAAACAAAAGTCCTCATGTATATGACATTAAATTCCCCAGGTTTTAGTCTTCAACATGTAGGAATGATCTTTCATTAATATCCCACTATGATTTATCACTATTAAACAAGCTTAAGCCATCATTGTATCACCATTAATCCCTTCCCCCTATTACTAAACCGCCCCCAAATAATAATTAAGAACTAGGGCCCATCTCCAATTTTGGAAAATTTGAGGTTGGCCAATTTGATTTTTAGTTGATCCCCTTTTGAAAACAATGTAAGAATTAAGCTACCATTTCAGGGTTTCACCCCCTAGTAATAAAAACTAGTCAACCCCCGGAAGTTTTTTATTAGGATTAGGATCCCTTTCTTAAGGCCGAAAGAAAAACATATTTTATACTAAGGTTATTAATTTAATACTAGGGGAAAGCTTCGAAATCCAAATTTTGGCAATATTTTTAATTAGATTTCAAAAGGAAATCTAATCTAATCGACCTTGAATAGAACAAACATAGCTTTTTATGTTTTGGTTTTTAATTTAGTATTAGGGGGAAGCTTCGCAGTCTAATAATAAATACCCCCAAATAATAAAAATTACCTGAGATGTTTATTATTTGGGGGGTGGTGGGAGGTTTAGTATTGGGGGGAACGGATTAAAACTCCAAGTTTGTGCTTGTGACAGTTTTTGAATAAGCCTTTTGTTATTCAACATAGCCACAAAAAATTGCCCATTTATAGATGATTTATAGATGATCTACCTATCAAACATTGTGATTTTCAACAGGTTACCCTAGGGTAAACTAACATGGATGTGGAAAAACAATGGTTTGCCTAGGAAAATGATCTACAAATGCTGGATTGTCCACATCTATGTTGGGTTTGGCTGCTTGGCCCCATAGGGTGCATCACGTTTTGGCCGAGGAAGCCTCTTTTTCAGCTTGTTGATACACCGCCATGACTTCGCTGGTGTCCTGCGATAGGACTCGGAGATGGCCCAAACAGGGATGGGTGGTCAAAATACGTTCAAAAAACAGGGATCAACATATATTTTTTTAAGTTGCAAAAATGGGATTAATCGCATAATCATGTTTTTTTTTAATCCCTTAGTCATGGATTAATTTGTAATTAGATTAAGAATTCAGTTGGTATATCCAAGAAACTGGCAATTTTTAGTACAAAATTGAATAATTCACATTCCCATACCTTGTGATTTGGAACACTTCCTAGTTCCAAACATTGGTCGGCTTAGTATTTATTCATTGATCCCAGATTTACTGCCAACAAAAATAGGCTGCCCGGCTGCCCTCCTGCAGTTCGCAGACGTTCAACGCAGCATCCGCGATGTCCAAGGCAGCTTTGAGGAACTCGCCTCCACGCTGGCAAGATCCCTATCTTTGGGCCAGGGTAAGCCACCAGCTTCAACAAAGTTGAATCCCAATTTACATAGCAACATATAGCACCCCACAAAAAAAGATAGAACAAACAACAAAGTAAAATCCAAACAACAAATCATGGTAAAATAAGCGTTCTATCTTTTTGGTGTTGCTATAGTTGAAGGAAACGATGTCCTCATTGTCCTGGGTAAAAATCGAGGGATCGAGTCGGTCTGCATATCATTTCTCGTGACAAGGTACTTTGCCCCTGAGTTAATGATGTGTGTTGGTTGCAAAGCTCATTAACATTGATTAACTATGGAGATATATCTGCCATATATTGTAAATCCCATTTAAAAATTTGTATATATAAATTATAATCTAACAATTCTTGTGCTATAACTATTGTAAATCCCATAACTCTAACCTTGGCAATGATCCATTTCCCTGCTTTCTCCACTCGCACCTCTTTCGACTTCGCTAGCCAAGGCGGCCTGTCCCGGCACGCAGGCAAACATGGCATGGGCGTCTGAGCAAGTGTGTGCGTGTGTGTGGCACACAAGGTGGTGCCCACCAGAGATATCAGATATCCATGGGAAAACCATAAGGACATGGTGATTTAACCAACATAAATGATATGGGGTTTCAATGGGAATTATAGCTGATTTATGATAGCTAAGTTGGTGCAAATAACTCCAATAACTATGGTTTAGTGTAGATATATCTATACTATTCCTATGGTTTATAAACCAACGTTCACATCACTGGGGCACCACCTTTCAGTGATGGCATAGAGGTAGCAAAAGGGCATATTTAGCACAGCAATCCATCCACCTAATCAGAAATGCGCACCAAAATGTTCGAAATACATCGAAATACAAGGCTTTCCTTTGGGGCGGATTTATAATGTTACTGGAAAGGCGTTGCATGACTGCATGAGTAATCTTGGACACAAACTGTGGATTCAAACCTTGGCAAACCGAATGCAAAATTGTTTAAAGTGATTTTGTCACCCCAGCTACTCAGCTTCCCATGATTTGGGTAGTATTGGTTGCACTTCGGAAAGCTAAAAAAAATGATGATGCATGTGCTCAAGAAAGGGAATTCGGTCGAACGGGTAAGAAAAATGATGCCGTCAAAATTCAAGCAAATAGTTGTGAGACAATCCTCACACTGGGTCAGCACCCAACTCGATGGAACCAAACATGTGTGGTAAAAACATGCTTACTCTCCTGTAAAGGATCATAGATATGGAAAACCAACCATTAGACCATTTTCCTTGGGAAACCATGTTAATATATATATATATATATGAGAAATAGATAGATAGATAGATAGATAAGATAAGATAAGATAAGATAAGATAAGGTAAGATAAGATAGATAGATAGATAGATAGATAGTTAGATAGATAGATAGATAGATGGATAGATCGATAGATAGATAGATAGATAGATAGATTAGATAGATTAGATAGATTAGATAGATTAGATAGATTAGATAGATTAGATAGATTAGATAGATTAGATAGATAGATAAATAGATAGATCAATAGATAGATAGATAGATAGAAAAATAGATAGATAGATAGGTAGATAGATAGATAGGTAGGTAGGTAGATAGGCCTTCCACATCTTTTTGTAAGTTTACCCACGCTATACATCCCCCAAAAAAATATCCAGGCCCCAAATCCAGACCCTGAATACGTCTGGAAGGTGGGGAACCACGACCTGTACAAACATAGAGTGCTATACCTTGGATACCAAGTAACTGGGAGTAACATTGGAGTAACCTCGTTATAGCTGGGTAGTCTATTCTTACTTGGGGAAACAGGCAAATATGACAAAACAATCAAGGCCAAAATGAGCTACCCAACGTTACAACTTAAGAATATCTCCTCCGGCGGGAACTCAGCCTCAATGCGCTCTGTGAGCTTCTGCAGCCGTGTCGATGGATCTTCATCTCCAGTCTGGATCTCATCCAAGCAGTCCGCTGCGCCATCGCCCACAAAATCAGAATCTGGCAGGTGCGGGTGAAAGATTTGGACATCCCGGAACATCACATAGGATAAAAAAGGTGAGTGCACGCCGATCTTGCAGAAAGCCCTCTGGACATCGGCTTCTGACACCGCCGCCTCCGCGATGAGCTCGGCTGCAGCGTGAAAGGCACCACTTGACACGTAGGAAGAAAATGCACCAGCTGCCACCTTTTTCAAGTCGTACTTCCCGGTTTGACGATGTTTTGCTCGCCAGCGGGTCCATTGTTGAAGCCTGGACAGCGGAGTCGCGGCTCCCAAAGTGATGTGCCACAAGGCGGTGCCAAAGACCCCCTCGTCAACTGCTTGGGCTACAAGTTTGACTTTTAGAGGGATGGCAAGCCCATCTAAATCTATAACAATGTATAACACACACACACAAACACACATAACAAGAAAAATGCATGGCTATACGCAACCCACATGCATCTACACCCAGGGACCTTGAGCTCAACAAAATTTATGTAAACATAGCATGCCATGGATTGGGCAGTGGGGAACAACAGTCGTTGGCTTCCTGTCTTGCATGGATGGGATGTGCTTCTTACTGGTGCTTACTAGGGATTGAGGGAATGATCCGCAATAACTATTATGTAAATTATGTAATAATCCCAGCAACCCCCAGCAACCCATCCAGCAACCCTACGTAAAACGCACCAGTAAGTTTCTCATCAAATTCAATGTGTCTAACGAGTCCTTTCATCCGAGAGCAGGGGGCAGGTGAGCCCAGGTGCATCCAACTCGCCCAACTCTTCGGTGAATCTGCGGTCAAGCTACACTCAATTTATTTGTTGTTGGATTACCCGCTGGTAAACTAACATAGCTATTGAAAATGGCCCATCTATAGTGGATTTACCCATTGAAAATGGTGATTTTCTATAGTTATGTTAGTTTACCAGTGGGTATATCTGGGTATGGAAATTGGGTATCCCTAAAATAGATTGTGAATATACAAGTTAATAGAATAAAGTCTGTGGCTGTGGTCCCCTGAATCTTAAATGTTGACCCTTTCCCATACCAATATGCTCCATGGTGCTGGTATATTTACCTACATGACTGGGTTAGGGCCAATGTTGGTAAATATTCTATACATGGAGCATATATATGGGATACCCTCTGGTAAACTAACATGACGAACCGGAAAATCACATTTTTTAATGGGAAAACTCACTATAAATGGCAATTTTCAATAGCAAACTGTAAACGTTTACCAGAGGGTATTTTTTTAAATGGGATGATCCTTCAGTGAAATCCCATGCCCCATGGCCATCTAAAAAACACCTATGGGATATGTCCATGACATCCCGAAATAAAAAACACTGCTTCCCTACAACTCGACTCGATTCCTCGATGACTTATCGCACCTCAATGCATCGAATGACCGCGGTGAACAGCAGCGATTCGGCCTGGACGCAACGGATCATGCAAGGTTGCTAGGGGTAACAACAATGACTGGTTGGTGGCCATTTTTAATGGGAAAATCATGGAAAATCTTCTATGAATGGACCATTTTTAATGGGAAAATCATGGTATACCTACCATCCTGGTTGGTTAATATACCTGGTTAAAAGCATGGTTAATATTAATGGTTATTATACGGTTAATGATGGTTAATAATATCTGGTTGGTGGTTTGAATCCCTCTGAAAAATGTGACTTCGTCAGTTGGGATTATGACATTCCCAATGGAAAAATAATCCAAATGTTCCAAACCACCAACCAGATGACCACCTCAATGCAAACCTTTATCTATTGGCAATTTGTGGGAAGAATTTGTGGGAAGAATTTGTGGGAAGACCCAGCTAAATTTGGTTTTGATGTTCAGTGGCCTTAGCGAAGCAAAATGCAAGGTGCTGCCAAAAAGGACAAGATTGGCCTTCTATATAGCCAAAGGCTTTCTTTAGAACATGGACCAATCATGCAATGAACACTCATGAACATAGCTCTGGGCCGGAAAACAGATAAAATTCATGATTTTTAGAGTTTCAAACGTTTAGGCGCAGTTCTATCTTTAGTATCGTCACTATCGTCTGCGTACGAGAAAATGTCAACTGTTGACCACAGAATGTCACTTTTTGCCTCAATCATTTCCCATACCGCCTGTAAATTTACAGGGTTTGGTCGCAGCTTTATTCCAATTCCATGACCTGTATGCATGAACATGTACAGTTTGGAACAGATATCTGTAATTTTTGTATTCTCATGCATGATTGTATGTATGCATGCTCGCATGAACGTAGTGTAGATGGCGCGCGTAATACATGTGATACATGTAATGTATGTAATGTCAACCCTGGATTAATAAACCCCTAGATTGTTGAAGGGTACCATTTAAGTATTGGATTATGACTATTGGAGGAGTACCCCCCTAATTAATAAACCATGGTTTATTAATCCGGGGTTACATTAATACATGTATGCTCGTGGTCATTTTCGACATGGTGAGACAGCCCCATGACGGCCATGATTCCGGGCTTGATGTGATGGGACCTGTCCCCCGAGGCGAGAGCTGATCTGCTGATCAATTCCCGTCCATGAGTTGTTTAGTAAACCCCAGCCTTTCCCTCGTTTCTGGATGATTTATTTGCCGTATACTTTCTTGGTCAAATAAATAGTCAAATCATGTTGAATTCCCATCAAGATCTATTAACCTATAGCGTCAGGCCCCAATTCCCGTGGTGAAAATATGTGAAAATGCAAGCCATGATTATCGAGATATATACCCTCCGGTAATTTAACATAGCATTTGAGAATGGCCCATTTATAGTTGATTTACCCATTGAAAATGGTGATTTTCCATAGCTATGTTAAATTACCAGAGGGTATATATATATATGTATATGTATATTTATCGATATCTAATCAGATTGGTTCACCAAGATCCGAGACGTTTCCCTGAAAGTCAAACGACTCATTTTACCAGTACCATACAAGTGATGTTTGATGGTTTATAAAGCCCATTAACTAGTTCGTTATATCTACCATAAACCAAAGAATTCATTCAGCCACAGAAATGAATCTCAACTGAACGCGATCGCTCGACTCGGGGGCCCCATCCTTTTTCGTGATCTACAATGAACCCAGTACCCTCTGGTAAATTAACAGTCCCTGGCAGATAGGGGTTGGAAGATTAGTTTCCACTAAAAATTGTGTTTTTCAGGGTCTATGTTCATTTAACAGAGGGTAAATCCCATCAGTTTCAGTTGGTGATTTGCCACCTTACGCCGCAGGGAAGTCTCCGCACCTTTTCGCCGATGAATTTCGGAGGGGATGGATGTTCAGCTGAGAATAGCCTCCAGTTATGGCCCCAAATGCCAGTTATAAGATGTTACAAGTACATTTAAAAAATTGTATGGACTGTATAATCCCACGGAAATAACCAATGATTTCACCATTTATAATTGGTATTTCGGGCCGGAACTGTCTGGTAAACTATATAACAGTTCGCTATCCCATATGCTCCATGTATGGTATATTTACCTACATTTGCCCTAATAATCACCCAAATGTAGGTAAATATACCATACATGGAGCATATGGGTATGGAAGCCAGGGCGCATTTAGTTCGATGTTTTACCAAACATGGTGATGTTCCATAGCTAGTTAGTTTACTGGAGGGTCCTGAGAAAAATAGAATACGAGCATGGTGGGATGTATATCAATGGATTGGTTTAACGGAAAACATATCGGAAAGCCCCAGATTTAATGGAAAAAAATGAAGGTTTCCGGTTGGTTTCCGGTTAAGATGTTCCCTCAAACCAGTCCATTGAATATAGCAAACCCTGGAATGATAAAAGGTGATTCAACCAACCAAATTGGGGTGTAAGACCAAGATTTTTTTTTAGATCCCAACCATGGGATCATAATGTGATTCGACCTAATCATCAAAAATAGGGATTGTCATAGGGACAATGGGGATGATCATCAACTGAAAATAACATGCTAACTTGCTACAAGGTGGTGCCCCAGTTCGGAATCGCTAGCTAAGTTGGTTTGTTAATAACTCCAATGACTCACGAGCTGGTTTATGGTAGATATATTGACATACTATTCCTATTGTTTCTGCTAACCAACGTTCACATCACTGGGGGGCACCACCTTGTAAGATGTTATAAGTACCACAAACCATACCCTTTGATAAACGTTTAACATAACTATGGAAAGATTCACCACTTTATCAATTTTTAATGGGTATATAAATCAACTATAAATGACCATTTTCAATAGCTATTTTAATTGGAGATTCTACATGCTCATGGAAATTCATCATGGATCCCAGGTGGTCGGAACTGCGCTGGAACTGCAGCTGTTCACGTCCTGCTGCAAGGCCCTGTGTTGCACAAGGCCTGGATTAGGATCCTGGATGTATTTGAAGGGTCTGGTGTAAAGTTTTCTGATCAAATCATTAAAAAAATGTGAGGTTCTGGAGGATTTTCTGGTGAAATTGTAAGATTCTAGGTGAAATCCACTGATTCTGACCGGATGGTGGTTAAAATTGATTGGGATTCCGGGTGAAATTCTGGGAAGATTCTAGAATTCTATAGCCATAGTTCTGGTCAAGGCGCCATAGACTCATCCATGACTTTGCAATCAAATCCTCACCCATAGGCTTTTTGTAGGACTTTATCTGGGGGCACAGGTCTCTAGACCTCCTCTTGGTTCCGACTCCGACTTGAACAATACAGGTTGCAGTTAACCTTGGGAGTTTCAGCCTCAATATCATTCCATTACTTCAGTTTGAAGCTGAGAGAAATTAAGAAAACACACCAAAATCTGGTTGCTGGTTTCAATCCCTCTGAAATTTATGAAAGTCAGTTGGGATGATTATTCCCAATCTATGGAAAAATAAAATTCATGTTCCAAACCACCAACCAGCAAAAGAGTTTAACATCATTTTTTGGCACCCCTTCCACACAGGATGCAGGTGCGCTACAGGACGATGACGCGTTGATAGTTGTTCACGTAGTTTATAAACGCAACAAATACTATAGACTATAGATATAAATCTCTATAGTTGTGGGTTCTAATAACTATAATCCGCAGATAAAAGCCATAAAAAAGGCAACTTTTATCATTGGTATGTGGGTTATATCATAGTCTATTAGCAATTTTTTAATCATTACAAGCCAACTTTTAGTTAAAGGTTACAAGCCAACTTGGCTAACATCAACCAACGAGGAACATCCCGGTTTTTCTCGGGCTCGGACCGCAGATCCGGGCATCTTCCAAGATCTGCAGCATGGGGTCCAGGATGGGCCTCAGAATTCCACAATGAAACAGACGAACTTCAAAAACGATGACCAAAAAAGGTCGATAACCATGAAGAATGGACTTCATATGGACTTCATACATTTTTGGTCAGATGTTCCAAAATAGGTTGATGTCAGAAATAGGTCAGAAATTCGATTAGAGATTCACCGAAAAGCCCCGGCAAATATATGTACGATATCTCAGATTCACTAAGAAAAAAAACTAATGATAAACAATGGGGTGATAATCAAGAGCAAATTACGAGTCTAGTCCGGTTGGGCGGTGACACAAAAGTAACAGATTCACAGAGCAAAACATACGGAAATAACGCCTAAAGATAGGGAGTATTTGTCAGCCTTATTTACCATTAAATTATATCATTGCTTTTAATTGGTCATTTCTGTTGACGCCTGCCCAGTTGGGTTCCCAAGCGCAGCAAAGTCCCAGGGTCGAGCCGAGCGAGTGTGCTCCTGCACATCTGGTGCTTTAAGGAAGAAAAAGGTGCCTTTCACCGCGAAAAAAAATGGGTTTCACCAAGATACCGAGGTCCAACTGTCATAGCCAACATGGTCTGGTTCCAGCATGTTTTTTGTTCAGCAACAAATTTGATGGATTTTAAGCGAGAAATTGTGGGGAATGGTGGACACACAAAAGGTTTTACAGTACACAATCATCACAATCAAGATATCGTTGGATTTTACCAGCAACAATCGGGCATCACCAGCACACACATGGGGCGTCACAGATTCAATTGGCAAATAAACTGATTTTACCAACATAATCCGAATGCAACTACCAAACATTGAGATTTATCATGATTTATCCGAAAGGAATGAGAAACAATCTAGCATATGACCTAAACAAACTAGGCTGGATTTGATCATATTGCCACGCGACCACCTTACTGTTGATGGGGATTGTCAATGATCATACCAAGTAGGATGGAAAACACGCTACAAACCAGGTTATATAACTAGTCAACTAGTTCAATACTGGGCTCTAAACTTTGCTACTCAGTCCTCAATCTTGGGTGACATCCAAAGCTCCCCCATCCCCGAAAAGAGAACGCTTCATGGGTTCCCCAAGTCGGACATGTTTGCATTGCTCAAACTTTATATTCGAGGACTGGGACCTCATTCTTGAAATGTTGTTTGACAGCAAAAACCAAACATTTAGGGACATTTAGGAAAATGACATGAAATTAAGGTGAATTCAAAGGCAACTGGGTAAATGGTCCTTTGATTGAATTCGAAAAGGTTTCATCTTCAAGATATTATGCCAATCTACCTCAGGGTGTAGTTCCATTGTCAGACCCCACAAGGGATCCATAAAATCTTCAGAAGTTCTTGATGGCTACAAGTATTTACTGTAGTTGAACTGTGTTTTCCGTGGCTATACCAATTTCCCAGAAAAACCTGGACAATTCTCATATCATTTGCGCAGGACCCCCGTTAAGTTAGTCGACATTTACTGCGACGTTGATATGCAATCATCTCCAGCAACCAAGTGGGAGCCTGGTTTCTACAGCAGCAAAGGGGTAGCAGATCCAGCAATGCTGGATCTGTCTGATTGATTTTTTTTGGGGGTTGCCGGGGTTGCCTTGCTAAATCATGAGTACTAAGAGAGATGGACCACAATATAGATAATATTGATCTTGAAGATGTGGGCCAAGTATCAGCAAAATTGTCGTTTCTGTTGCCAGACCTATCCTGTTTATGTGCAAAACGCCCTGGTATCACCTTCAACTCCACGTTGAAAGGCAAGAAATCTGCGGCAAAAGATGAAGAGGAAAAAAGTCGTACTCAGCCAAGGTTTCCCCAGTAATCAATTAAACATATCATATACAAAAGCCCTCTTAACATATCCTAGACCATTTTGCTAAGTGATTCTGGGTTCATAAATTAATCCATATTAATCCTATCATTTCCTATGAACCCAGAACCACTGACATTTCAATCCCTAAAACTTGTTTACATGTAAAATAAAACACTGGTTTCTCGCATTTCAATTCCTTGCATATTTTAAATGAATCTATGACCCAGTGTTTCATGTGAAAAACTTTCTGAAAGACGACGGCATCCGGGTAGGTGATTGCCGCAGCCAGTGATCTCTGGTGAATACAGCCTTTGTCGCCGGCGCACATCGACATACCCTCTGGTTATGTCAAAATAGCTATTGAAAATGGCCATAGAAATAGTGGATTTTCCCATGAAAAATTGTGATTTTCCATAGTTATGTTAAATAACCAGAGGGTATCTTGGGTAATCACCTTCTATGAACCCTGCATGGGTGTGCAAATTGGTGCCATGGCCTGCTGTGCCATAGCCCAATGCCGCACTTCTCGCAAGAATCGCTGCTTGGGGAAAAATTGGAGCTGTGTCTCTGCGCAGTAGCTGCCTGACAGTGTCACTGTCAACAGGAGTCCCAACTGGAACATCCACGTTAATTATGGCTCATCCAAATTTGCTTTATCCTCTGGCAAATTAACATAACTATCGAAAATCATCACTTTTAATAGGTAAATCAACTATAAATGGGCCATTTTCAATAGTTATGTCTATGTTAGGTAAATGTGGAAATCATGAGCTTTATGGTTTCCATAAACTCTATCGATAAATTGCCATGTTCAAAAGCAAACTGTTATAGTTTATGTTATATGTTACCCTCCGGTAATTTAACATAGCTATTGAAAATTACCTTTTATAGTGGATTTACCCAGCTACAAAATGGTGATTTTCCATAGCTATGTAAACGTTTACCAGAGGCGTTTATGGGTCCCGTTCACCCCGGGATGGGCGTAGTCCTTGCTGACCTCCATCGTATCCCAATATCTCGCAGCACCTGGAGGCCTGGAGCGCGGTCCGCCGGTCCGCGTTGCCGGGGAAATGGTGATGCAACAGCAAACATGGAGAAAAACACTAAAGAATTGGGATCAACTGGGGATTTATGGTTGATTTATAGTTGATTTATGGTTGATTTATCTACATTTGCCTGTGTTCTGATGGGAATCTATGTTGAATTTATAACCTCTCTTTCTCCATCACTGGTAGGTCACCCTTTTGTGGCTGTGAGCTCAGCATCGAAAAACACGAAATCAAGGCCCAAAGAGCTCAGCATCAAACAGTTTCTTTAGGAACGATTCGCCCCAAAGTAGCTGATGGTAGTTCAAAAAGACATGCACTGTATCAGTCTATAGAGCCTTATTGTTGTAGTCAGTTGGGATGATGACATTCCCAACCTATGGAAAGTCATAAAATTCATGTTCCAAACCACCAACCAGGCCTTATTATTGAGAGGGTCATTGGTGGGGCTGCTAAAATCCCCTATGATAAGCTTCTATAGATAATACCTTAAACAAACACAGCTGGTTAAATATTATATCATGCATATCCCCATGACTCCCTATGTATGGCAAAAGGCAATGCAGTATTCCAAACAGAAAGATCTTTTATAAGAATTTTAGTTGTCTGTCCTTTTTTTTGAGGGTCCTTTTTGAAGTTTTTTTTTGTTTAAGTTGTAACACTGCCATTACATTAACTCTTCACCAGTCGGGCAGTAAGCCAAGGTACACTTGGGAAGCTGCAGTGCCATCACCCTGAGCGCTTCCACTGTGATTGATTGGACCCGGTTCCACCTTTAAAAAGTGCTACTTTAACAGAAAAGAATTGGATCATGAAACATGGTGAAACCAAACATGGTTTTCCTGAATTCGAGATTAAGTTGCTGTGCCTTGAGTGATTGGAAAAGTTGGTCTGCCATGCAAAGAATTGCGGGTCCTGCCCCAAAATAGATTGGTCAAGTCGCAAATGATAATTCATTCCTGAAAAGTTCTTATCATGCGCAGAAAAATAAAACAACCACAAACACTGGGGATGTTTGGCGTATTAAGTTGCCGGACATAATTAATGATAATCAATGCCCAAGAAAATTAACAGGTACATATCCCGATACCACCATTACATCCCCATTGTCGTGAGATTCCCCCCCACTAAAACCATTAAAAAACAGCAATGTAGTTTCAATATCGCCATCATTTTGGGTGCGAAATCTCTTATCCCAGCAATTTCATACCATTTTCCATGGGTTTTCATAGGGTTTTCCGACATCCCATGGGTTTTTCATCGGTGTTTTCCGAACAGGATCCCATATGGCGAGCAACTGGCCCCAGCGATGCCAAGCCGATAATCCAGGTGAGCTTCTCCTGGCAGGAAAAATGATGTATCACCAAATTAGCTTCATTGGTGTTTACAATGATAGTGGTTAATAGTGGTTAATAGTGGTTAATAGTGGTTAATAGTGTCTAATAAATGGTTAATAAATGGTTAATAGTTGTTAATAATCAGTGCCAATCAGCCAGAGGGCCCCTGCAAAAAAAAACACATTCTGGCAGCTGGTGAGTAGATAATCCCATTGATATCAAAAGACTAAAGGATTAAAGTACCCATCTAAGATTGACCTAGGGTGGATATATCCAATTATAGAACCTATATTCAATGCCTCGATATATCCAGTCTAATCACTGTAAACCCCAATGATTTTAACTCAAATCACTGTTTTCTATAGTTATACAACTATTTTCTATAGGTTGTCCCCTATATCTATAGTTATCCCCTATATATATAACCTATAGCTATAAACCAAATCACTCAACTTTTGCACTTGGACCTATATAGGAGACGGCCATAGGAGAGATAGAAACCTCCATCACGACGGCCATAGAGCCACTTCAATGGAAATGCACCTGCAAAATACGATCCTTTTCTTCTGGTTGGTGGTTGACCAACCCCTGTGAAAATATTAGAGTTGGGATTATTATTCCCAATATACATATACATATATATATATATGGAAAAATCGAAAAGATGTTCCAAACCACCAACCAGCCTTGGTTGATCCCGAGGTTTTGTTGCAATTCTGCACCCAATAAACTATAAATTTCATACAGTACAGCCACAGACAACCCAAATACCATTCACCATTGTTTAGCCTCTTCAGTGCTAAATCACAATTTGTGTTGCTGAAAAATCACTGTTTTTTTTGGTTAATTAAAATCATGTGAAATCAATTTCAATCCACATGTTTTTAGGATGATTTGCTTAAATCACTAACATCCAAATTCACCAGATCTGGTTTTAATCACTTGAAATCATTTCAATTGCAATATATCGTTGATTTACCACCCAAAAAAATGGTGATTTTTCATAGTTATGTAAACGTTTACCGGAGGGTAATGTCTAGTGATAGTGTTGTAACACCCTCTACCTTTTATTCACCAATAGACGGTTGGATCCTATGAAGTTTCAATATGTAAACGTTGATTTTCCACTTCGCAAACTCCTATAGTTTACCGGTAACCCAAAAATTCCATGTGAAAGATTTTTTTAAGAAGTAGTAGTTCTACATATGTCCAATAAATTTATTCTTTACGATGAGTTTCTACTATGATTGGGTACATCCATATATATATATATATAAACTTATATGTATAATATTGGGTACATATAATATATGATAATCATATATAGATTTATTCTACATATTATAACATATATATGTTTCTACTATGCTATACATTTTCTGATGGTGAGCTTCGCGGATGTCATGAATCGCTGCGCCTTGGATTGCCGTCGGGCTCGGGTCAGCAAATTGTGGCCCTCAGATTCCAAGCCTCGGATGGCCCCACCATGGGCTGTTGAAAAAAAAGGACTTTCTTGGGCGTGCGGGTTGGTATATTGTGTATAATTATATATATATATATCTCTCTCTCTCTCTCTCTCCCTCTCTCTCTCTCTATCTGATCATTTATTGATTCATTCCTTTGTTTATTGAAATATGTACGTGTATATATATATAATATATGATTGGGTACTGGTTGGTTTCGACCCATAAGAAAAAAACACAAATAACAAAAAACAAATTAGCTCGTCACCTCAACCAATCATCCCAAGTATGGTGAAAAATGTGAAACCACCAGCCAGGGTTTACTGGACAAATTCATTTGTGGTGCGGTTGTTGTAATTTGCCCGGCAATAACTTTCGCAAGTCACAAGCGCAATCTCTCAGATGTGTTTCATGAGGTCCCGTGTAATACCCTATTTGAAACTTGCCAATTATACAGCAAAATGGTGGTTTATCATTGGCTTTGCCAACAGCACATAGGTCTGCATGAGGACCACTGTTTCATCAACCTTCCATTCTTCACTGATGGGCTCATGCAAACAGAGCAGTTTTGTAATGTCCAACCTAAACAATGGCAATGTCCAGTTCCCAAATTGGGTCAATCATGCGGATTGCCGCCACATATCTCCTTATATTGGTTCTAACAATATCCAATCATACCGGCTCCGACTTTGATCAGTCACTGTTATTTCTGTTCATGTTGAAACATCTTCATAGTTTCCACCATTCATCTGGCTGGTGGTTTTAACCATCTTGAAAAATATTGGTCAATGGGAAGGATTATCCCATATATTATGGAAAATAAAAAATGTTTGAAACCACCAAACAGTCATGTTTGGGTGTTTAACCCAATACCCAACGTTTACATCCTGAAAAAATAGCCCCGGTTCTAAGTGAACCGACCGCACTTGCCCCAGATTTTCCAGCCATCTTAGCTATTACCAAAGGGTAATCCATGTCCAATATGGGAAATCATGATGAAATGTTGCATTTAAATCTAAACCATTCTTCCCATATTGTACTGTAGATATTAATGGTCCCATATCTCCTGTGCCATGTTTCCCAATACCGTATAATTCCCAGGTTTTTTCCAAGAAACCTACAGACCTACGCTCGGTGGAAAAAAAGACCGCCGCACCCACAGGCTGGTGCTCCACAGTTAGCGAAGTTGCTTTATTACCAACATGACTATAGCTGGTTGGTGGTATACCTACCCCTTTGAAAAATATGAAAGTCAGTTGGGGTTACTATTGCCAATATACGGAAAAATGATCCAAATGTTCCAAACCACCAACCAGCTATAGTATTCAATTATTAATGATAGGCAGACAATAAACATATCTAAACTTACTCGATCCACGCTTAACATTGCTTAACCTCAAACTCAAGATTTAGAATTTGATTTTAAATCGGAAAATCCCTCAAACTCAGGATTTAGTCCATTTTAAATCCTCAATTTCTTTTTTTTTTAGACGGGTCCAGCTTCGTAGCGCTCCCCAGACTCGGCCCAAAAACGTCGAACGTTGATCTGGCAGGAAGGCGTCAGGAAAATTGGGCCGGGGTCCTGGGCGGAACGCGGCGGAACGCGGCGGAACCAGCCTGACATAGAAACTGGCTGGTCTTTACGTAGCTTTTAGCTATAACAACCTATCTGGTTGGTGGTTGGCCTACTCCTCTGAAAAATATGAGTTCGTCAGTTGGGATGATTATTCCCAATATATGGGAAAATAAAATCCATGTTCCAAACCACCAACCAGCTATAAAATGCTAGGTACTCCATGGAAACATGAGGTGTTTCTGAGCTAAATGGAACTAAATGGTAGGAAATCCTAGAAAGCGGTAGGGTAATGGTAGAACTACTACATTCCGGGGTTGACACTATCATAAACACTAGCCGCCTAGCTCAGGAAACATTATAACATATATATATATAGAGAGAGAGCGAGAAAGAGAGTTTGATAGTTGGTAAAGGAACTCATCTTTCAACCCTGGGTGATGTAAGTACCTGCCCAAACTATTTTTGAAGAGCTTGGGATTCGCGGGCTTGGTTGTTGTTGATTCGCGCATAGGCACACAACTATGTAAATATGCATGTACATGTATATTCTTTGTCTATCTGAAACGCCCATGCAGAAAGATTACACATGATAATCCAAGTAACCATCCACAAGTGAAAACAAACATAATGGAGCACTCAAACTATCCCAATAATACTTGTATACTTACCAAGCAAAATTCAACCAATAAAAACATTGCTATAAAGTATGAGCTATCATACACATCCATGATCACTCCATGAATTTCTCCTTGGATGTGCGTCCAGCAAATGGGTAACAACCATATTTCAACCCCTAAGGTCACTCCGGTCACTCCCAGTGATCCTCCCGGCACCTTCTCACCTCTCGCTTTCAGGCGCGCCCGTGCGTGATCCCCTGGGCACCGAATAAATTGGAGCGATGTCAATTGGATCTTTGCTATGGAAAAATTGCGTTCACAACTGAAACTTATGAATGTATATATATATATATATATAGATGTGTGTGTATGATTATATATATATGATTATATATATATATATATGGTTATATATATATATGATTATAAAAATGATTTATATATATACATATGATTATATATATATATGATTATATATATATGATTATATATAGATGATTATATATATGATTATATATATATATGATTATATATATATATATGTGTGTGTTCCATTGTTATATAGTCAAAACATGGTCATCAAAGTGACTAACGGTGATCATGTAAATTGTCTGCGTACAAAGCAGCAAGTTTTGGCCCCAGACCTGTGCTCGATGAAACCACAGTGATTTCGTATATTTAGTGGTAGCCAAGATGGAGTCCTTACAATGGGATGCCTATGTTTGGTGCCCCCATGCCTCAGATTAGTAATTAGATTAGTAAACAATTTCCACGCCACTTAAAACTTTGAGGTTTTATAATATATCTGAATGATCAAATAGTGAGTAAAACCCCTATGCAAACCACTCAGTCAACCACAGGCCTTGAAACGGCAACCTTTCGGGAAAACCATGCGTTAGGTGTCTCTGTGAAGTTGATGGTTGATAAGGCATTGGTTCCATCGAATGTGGCTACACCCCACCTATCAAAAACTCATCAAGTTGTGCATTCCAAATGGAATATGATCACACTCCTGGGTCGAATGGCTCATCCTCAACATCATTCATCATGGTCAATCTTAGATAAACCCCCGCCAAAAAAACAGAACTTGGCTGGTTACTGTATTATGAAGCTCTGTTTCTAGCCAAAGATTGCAGTATTAAGCTATCCATCCATGTTTTCATAGACCCACATGTAATGCATTATTTTCATAATTGGCTTACTATCTTCCAAGATTGCATATTACAAACATGTTTTATCTATCCATTGCAGTAGTGTCGTAGACCCATCCAGCCAAAAACCCCAAAAAATCATCTGCAGTGGTTGGACTTCAAAACCATCCCCAGGGTGCATCCAACCACTGGCCAACCACTGGGTCCCACTGGGTCTTCCGCACGCTCCAAGTAGACGTCTTCCAATGCCAAGCGGTACTCCTGTAGAGCTCGGTCCACCAAGTCTCACTGGTGTTTCAGTTCATGATAGATCACTCTATACCAAGAAAATACAAGTACGAGATGAGATAATAGGCTACCATCTGGTTATTTAACATAGCCATGGAAAATCACCATTTCTAATAGGTAAACCATCATAAACCATCTATTTCTATGGGCCATCTATACCATGGCTATGTTAAATAACCAGAGGCTATATGAAACACCCTCTGAATCCTCTGGAAATTTCACACAGTTATGAAAAATGGTCTATTGAGTTTGATGATTTCCCGATGGAAATTCTGTGATTTGTCCTGTTAAATTACCACAGGGTAACCCAATTCACAAACCTGAAATGACAGATTCAAGGGGGGAAATGGCTAAAAATAAAGAGGTAAAATCGGTAAAATGGCCAATTGTCCTCCCTTGTGGCTTAATCAATGAGTTGGAGCAACCCATTTTCAGTTCTGATTCTGGCGATCGAAATTGGGAGTGCCATGGAGTGCCACATTTTCAACAAACTCCAATGGGTCTTCACCATTCAACATAGGGTCATTGTCAATTGGACATGTTCAATCTGCATGTGACGATGAGGATATCAAACAAATGGGGAGATTTACCAACAACGGTCCACCATTTTTCGAACACAACATATGTGGTAAAGCGACTGCCATAAATCTAAACCTTCATTTGAGAATTGTTTCCACAACGATTTCTGCTATAATGGGGGATGATGACTACTACGGTGTCTTTCAAAATTGGTCACTGTTCAACATCTGTAGGTACTTCGGGGCGAAGAAACCGTTCTAAAAAGACTCCCCGGCACCAACAATTACTAGTCTTGAATTGTGGATGGTTCATGACGTTATGGTCCCACATTAGATTTGTATCTAGCATCACCAAGCTTTAACCAGCTTGGCTTCACCCGAAACATGACAGGGCTGTGAAGCTGTCCTTGACCTTGTCTTCCGCCAACGCTGCTTCCACTGTTCCCTGGGGCCACGTAGCTCGCTGTTGCAGTCAGGAACTTGAACCCAACATGTTTGCGTCAAACGTACATATTGACATATTGAAATATTAACAATCACTTTGAGTCCAGGTGCACCTTTGCATGTTACTTGAGTTCAATCCGAAACTCACAGCAACTGATTGTGCTTTTGTGTTAAACATATATATATATATGTATGTATATATATATATATTATCAAACATTAGCCTGTTTGTCTGTTGCCATGTCCGTATGCAAAATGTGGAGCCCAGGGGGCAGCCCATGAGCAGCCCCAAATGGAGCCCCAATGTATGTTAAAGACCCATGTTGGGTCTGA
>Ga0126342_10006559_pt1 | contig 20666 bp, 19 predicted proteins | sample Cyp1metagenome_FD_92528 | JGI IMG/M metagenome (GOLD analysis project Ga0126342, IMG submission 92528) | Coral microbial communities from Lord Howe Island, Old Settlement Bay, Australia - Cyphastrea 1 metagenome | ecosystem: Host-associated > Invertebrates > Cnidaria > Coral ...
AGCACAAGGATCGCCTTCAAATGTGCCACACCTGCTACAGACCATTCACTATAGCTTGATCTGAACACTTCGGAAATAAACATAACGGTCATGCATCTTAAAAACCGGGGCCGTTTGTTCATATATGTTCTCGAAGGAATGCCCCAGCATTTTCAAGGAATGTGCGACTCTTCTCGATGGACTGTTGCAAAAAGTAATGCTACACTGCAACTCTTTTTTCTGCTATTTGATGGCTCACTCTCCTTAAAGAAATCTTAAAAAAAGTGCTGCTCCGCTACTACACTTGTTTAAGAACACACTACCATTTCAAAAAGAATATGGCAACCATTCAAAGATTTTTTTTGCAGGAATTTGTTGAAGCATGTTATTACAACGAAATAGTACGTTTATCAAAGGCATGTCTCACCGTTTTTTATGCAATATGTCCAATGCCAATCCTCCTTCGAAAGAGTATTGCATCCATTCAAGGGCTTTCATTCAAGGTAAGACTCTTTCAAAGTAGCATCAGTTTTTACGTCTTTTTGGGTGCTTTGAGGCCTCACAAAAACAGACAAAAATAAACAAAATCAAAGATCTTCGGCCTGGAGTTTCCAAAAAATACTTCAGCTTTTCAGTCTTTGGTCTGTCCGACTGTCCGCAAAGGTTTATGGCAAATGACACTGGATCGGCTCCCAATAGCTTTCTTCGGAGATCCGAAAAGACCTATACCATATACAAAAAAAGACCTGAATAAGGATCCAAGGATATCATAGCCTTAAAATTGTATGTGTTTGAATTCTTATGCCATCAAGAGTATCCAGATTGAAACCCAAATTGTTGCCCTCTTTTAGGGGCGGGATCCACAATTTTGCAGCAGATTTTTTGTTTTTGAAACGCTCTAGATAGGCCGTTCCACGCCCTAGACAGGTCGTTCCACGGTTTGTCCACGGCTTGTCCACGGCTTGTCCACGTTCAGGTCTGAAAGTGTGCATAAATTGTACATCAACAAATCGCGAAATTTTCATGATATGTCTCTGGTAAACTAACAGTTTGCTATTGAACGTTGCCATAGAAATAGTGGATTTACCCATCAAAAATGGTGGATCTTTCCATAGCAAACTGTTAGTTTACCAGAGGATATGTCTCTTGGCTGTGCACATCTTTATTGTGTCAGATTCCCTAAGAGTCGTTCCCATGATTCCGTTGTTCGGTCTCAAATCTCCAAGACCTAAATTCACATTTTTGGTCTGCGACGCACAGGGATTATCTACAATGTGGTGCGCCCAAGATAGCTAAGTTGGTGAACATAACTCCAATAACTATGGTTTATGGTACGCAAATAACTATAGTTAATGGGGTGTATAAACCAACAACTCGGGGGGCCCACATTGTATGTTTTCTACAAGATGTTGACCCAAGATCTCTGCTGGAACTGTTTTTTTCGGTAAATTTTCAGTATTAGGCCGAATTAGTCTTCGACATGTGTATGTACATATTTACATATCCGTATCGTATATAATATTATATTTGTATTTATATTATATTTTATGAAATGATATGATATGATATGATATTATATTATATTATATTATATATGTTTAGATATGTGTCACCACCCTGGAACTCAAAACATACCCAAACAATCCCTAAAGAATGCAGAAAAAACATACCCTAAAAGTCTCAAAACTGTGGAAAGGTTAGCAAAATCTCTGAAAGGTACCATCTGTAGGGTTTTGTTTGTTGCACTCCTATGGAAGCGCTGAAGCACAACACTGGAAGCGGCTGGGTTGTTGACAGTTGTGTCTGCAGCACCAGCATTCTAAGTGGGAACACAGGTCTTCTCAGATTGCGGACACAGGGAACCGGATGCTTCCGATAGATCAATCGATTGATAACAACAATCCATCACTCTGATATGAATCTTTGATACACCAATTTGGGGGACCCAATAAAAATTCATAGATCCAATAATATCAATACTAAACCAGAGGGTTTCGAGGGTGCAAACTTTCCCATGGATTTTTGTTGGGGATTGTGACTTCCCAAGGCGCAAAGTTACCCACCTTTCTGCACATCTGTCACCGTCTCTTCGAGAGGCCACCCAAATTATGGATTTCATTTGTTTTGTGCTTAAAATCTCTGAAACTATTGGGAAGAGCGCCCATCATGTCTTGCCAATAAAAAAAAAACTTGCCAGGTGAATTGCCTTTAGATTTACCCTCTGGTAAACTAACATAACTATGGAAAGATCCACCATGTTTAATGGGAAAATCCACTATACATGGCCATTTTCAATAGCAAACTGTTAGTTTACCAGAGGGTAAGGCTGACAGTCTGATGCATGAATGTTTCTTTCCCTGAAGCTGCAAGGTGGTGCATATTGGTGCCTCAGTTTGGAATCGCAAAGTTGGTGCATATACCTCCAATTTTAGTTTCATCAAACCATGGGTTGCAAGTGGTTGTAATATGTTGCAATATGTTGCAATAGTCCCCATAAGCCAGTTAGCCTCACCTCCTATTTATGAATGGCTCATTTGGAAAAGCATCAGCTCTTGCTGTCGCTTTGAAAAAAATAGCAGCATGCTTCGCAGGTCAACGGGCAGCACCTTGTGCGCTGCTCCGCTGACGAGGGGCCGCCGCAGATCATGACTCCCTATGACTCAACAATTGCGTTGACTTTCCAAAGCCCGCTGAAGCTCTCAGATTTTCATCATCTTATTTTGTAACAGTCCCATTGAACATTTGCAAGGTGAGGGTTTCAACAAATGTGAGTACCCCAAAATGGATGGTATATGGAAAAACCCGTTAAAATCGGGGTACCCCTATTTCAGGAAACCTCCAAGGTCACTTAGACCACTTAGAACTAGATCATTTGTTGCTTACGCTCCTCATGACCCTTGCTGATCCTTGATGTGGCCTGTTTGTCTGCGAATTGTTGTTGTAGCCCCCAATTCCAATTATACTCCCATCCAATTGTGCTGGGTATCAGGTACCATTTTATTTCGACAAACCTACATTCATTGTTTATTTGCGAAATTCCTTTGTTTGCTGCGCAGATACAGCGATTTTTCCTCTATCAACCCCCCCAAAGAAAAAGCAATCCCCTGTTCTTTTTGGAAAAATCACCAGAAGACTCCCATGTTGGTGATGATATCCCTATTTTTCAGGCTTCATACCCACCTATCTTGGCTTCAGGAAAGCAAATTCTACCACATAAGGTGATATTGGGATACTTCCCCGGACTAGCTCTAGGACCGTGACGCATGCCATGACTCTTGATTCTATGCACCTCTTGTTCTTGAAATGGGCCACCTAAAGCCCACCAAAAAATTATCGCTCGGGATCGTTCCCCCGAATCGCCATGGGAGCGATTCGGTGAGAATTTGCCCAAACAAGTTCCCAAATATGATCGCTACCAGCAATCTTGAGCTCATTTGTGTGTTTTTGTTAATAACTGATGCAACAACTGTTGAATTCTGATGGAAGTTTGAAGGTAATTCTACATGCAATGCAATGTTCATGAGTGGAGCAATATAGTAGGGGGCATGGCTGTGGGTGTGCCTCGAAAATACATTGACATACATATATTTTTTCTTCGAAAACACCATCTCACTGAAATGGTTTGCTTGTCCCCATCGTGTCTATTTGTGTTGGTTATGTCACGATGTCTTGTTGGTTAATTCTGACTGAAGTTGGAAAGTCAACGTCTCTTTTACCGACGTCATGGGATACGGTAGCATGGATCTTTCAGCACGAAGCGCCAAAGGGCCAACACCAAATCTTGAATCGGGAAAGATGAGACCAAGTTTCAACCATCTAGGCTAATCTACAATGTGGGGCCCCCTAGATAGCTAATTTGGTTTAACTCCAATTTCACTATGGTTTATTGTACTTATAACTATAGTATTCATGGGGTTTATAAACAAACGTTCACATCACTGGGGGGCCCAAAAAATTCTAGGTAGCCATAGACCTGAAACTTGCGGCTTTTTGTTGGGATAGTTACCCTCTGGTAATTTAACAATATTTAACATAGAAAATGGCCATTTATAGTGGTTTTTCCCATTAAACATGGTGGATCTTTCCATAGTTATGTTAACGTTTACCAGAGGGTACCGTTAACCGTTACATGACCACCATCATTCCATGAAGGTCGTTCTGCAGGGAAGTTGCCATTGACCAATGATGGTTATGGTTATAACTGGTTATAACTCTATGGGATTAATTATACATTCCATTATGGGGTTATTTCACTTATAACTTATAACCTATAACATCCTATATAACTGTTTTCTTTTCGCCAGAACTGTGGAGAATAGGATACCCATCATGGTTTATGAGTGTATCAGCTAATCTTCCTCATTGAAATGTGCGAAAAACATCCAATATCCAGGTGTTGCTGGCTGAACTGCGGCGACGAAGGGCCGCCATCCAGGAAGCAACAGCGGACACAGCTTCCGTCGCCTCCGTCCTGTGGAAAGCCACTCTTTTGTGACTTTCAAGTCCCTGAAAGCAAACACATGTTGCCTGAAAACCAAATGATAATAATGATTTTTCATGGTGTTTCCTAAAATAAAGACACCCCTGCCACCATTGGATTCCCAAACGACATTATACTTCTGGAGGATTTGCTGTGCCCCATTGTAGGAAAACCAGACATCACAGGACAGGAAACTCACCCGATCTCGGCACAAAAGGTTTCCTGCAGCAGTGACACCAAACAGATCACGCCGGGCACGCTGCGCCTGTGCTGAACATTGCTCCCTCAGCCAATTCCATCTTTTAATGTGGTTTGCGGTCAAAGATATGGCGAATTCATGGCAAACAATAATTTCGGGCGCACAGAACAGAATGTGATAGCCCAAACAGATCATAAATGATCATAAAATGTGGATAAATGTGGTACCCTGAGGTAAGTTTATATATAAGATATGGAAAACTCAGAGTTTCCCTTTTCCGAAATGATCAGCATTCATGCATGGTGGCCTTTTTCATGTGTTTGATCTACTGGAGGGTGCTACAAAGAAAAAACAACATAGACGGTAGTGTTTTGTAAAACCCACTGACCAGAAAAAAAAAACAGGGTCCGTCCAAGAATAGGGGATGCCCCTGTCGATCCTGGTAACCGGATTCCCTCGTTCCTTCATGGTGATATTTTGAAAAAGCAAGATTGGTTAGCACGAAAAATCACCGAACTAATCATCAATTGCCTCCTATAATTATAATATATTATAATATACCACACGTTCAGGTATCAAATCCAACTATCACATACTCAAGGTTCAAACGTAGCCAAAGTTGATGACACCCAAAATCTCAACGTACAAAAAACGCATATGTGAGAGAAACCATGAATAGGTTCTGCGAAAATATGGTAGTCCCAAATCCGTTGGTTGACCATGATGTTCCCTATTAGACTTACCACCTTTGGGGTTGAATCCCTTTTTCAGTCTCCATTCTTCATGAAACCGTCAATTTCTCCCATTCTTGGTTGCTTACACTTGGCTTGAACCCGCATGTTTGGTGGGATGTAGTGGGATCCAATCATTTCCCATAGGATCCATGTATGGTATATATGCTAACATTGGGGGTATATTGATGGTAAATGTTACCATATATAGCATACATGGATCCTATGGGTTTTGAAACAAAGCATCATTTTCCAGTCTGATCTCAAGCTTCTCAGCCACCTCGAGGGAACAGGCCAGGAACAGCATGGCGACGCCAGGTTGGAAGCGAGCCAAGGAGACTGCGACTGCCACGTCATCCGAAAAAGACCTAGGTAAATGTGTCGCGACTACTCTCTGAACATATCATGTAGCTATGGAAAATGGTCCGTTTATAGACGATCTACCTATTCAAAATTGTGATGTTCCATGATTTTCCAGGGGTATGTTAAATTAACAACAAAGTAATCATAGCATTTCAATAGTGATTTACTAGGGTCTGTAGTTCCTCCGAATAGGTCGGTATATAGCATATAGCCATGATTACGAAGGTCTTATCGGTCTTATCCCAACTTATGGAGGTCAAAATCCCAGGGTTATAACATGTTTCATCCTCCCCTGGCATTTTATGCCCCAAGAATAGAGAATTAGCCAATGAAAGATGGTATAACCCGGGGCTAAAGTCCAAAGATTCTGCCCAACAAACATCAACAAACCCTCTGGTTATGACTAACAGTTTGCCATGGAAAGATCCACCATTTTTAATAGGTAAACCATCTATTTCTATGGACCATCTATACCATGGCTATGTTAGTCATAACCATAGGGTAAATTCATGCATTTCTTTTACAGCGAAACTTGTGATAAATCACACATCAAGTTCGGGGCATCCTTTTTTGGGGAGCAACTACTGGAGATTCACACAGTCTGTGATCCGATATAGATCATGTACATAGGCGGTACACGATATGACTGTTCTATTGATCGCATGAAGTCTCGGCTACAAGTCGTCCGAAACGAATCTACAAGTATGAAACAATTCACATCATCCAATATTTTGGGAGAGTATAGATATATTTCGACTTACCAAGCAACAAACCACGAAAATGCAATCAGCACAAATGAAAGCCTCTCGAAGGAGTAGCGTCCGTGTCACTTGGATGGAAGTTGATCCCCATAGCTCCCGGTCAACCGCTCCCTCCCTTCACCACCGGATAAGATTTTCCATGGATATGGGACGGTCAAAACTGGGGACCCTAATCATTGGATGGAAATCCAAAAATTCAAAATCTGTGGTTTTCCAGAGTTCCCGGGGAACCCCATTTTTTGATTTTGACCACCAAAATAAGTGACAAAAATAAGTGGCAGTTCTCAAGGGCTTTGAAGTTTGTGGTGTGAAAATGGGAATGTGGCAAGCAGCATCTCCGAATCGGGCACAGCCATCGCCAGGAGTTCTGGGTGGCCATGGAAAAAGGTTGCACAAGAGGAACAACATGAAGAAGGGAAACCACTATCAGATATCAGTTTTGAGTTTTTTTTTTCAAAATGACTATCGCCATTGAACAATTTCTGAACATGTCTAAACCATCTTTGATTTGGATACGCAACTATAACATGTACTGCTTGAAAGATCGCGCTTTACTGCAAGTAACCGAGCATCTTTCGGCTATTTGCAACAGCAATGAGCTGTGAAAGCCGCGAACGATCAAATGGTCGGAACCAGATGAAGTACACTGGTCTAGGCCCACTGAGCGGTACTTCATGATATCCATTCTGAAAACTCCGATAACAATGCCATCTAATGCAAACTGGCTAGCTACAGAACTAAATTTGCGAACAAATCAATGCCATCGGTCGAAAGATATGCATGACCATCAATCAAAATGATGTATTAATCTATCAATATTATATATCAATTTAAATATATATATATATATATCATATCGTGAAAACCCGATAACCACTGCATGATACTACAAATATGGGCTGGTTCACCAACAGCCGACTGGATTCAAAAACGGACAGCCGTTTTTGACACCGTGATTTCGTCAGTGGGTTCCTTTAGCCGAACCGGGTTGCATAGAACACAAATCTTGGCTAGGATATAGTGCCAAATATGTATAAATATATATATATATATATATGTAACAATATACTATACATATCATAATGTTTATGATTATCATATAATATCATATATATATATATATATTGCATATATAATATTCATAATATCATATGTATCCAGCTTGTTTTGCGATTGTCATCAAAGAAAATAAGCAATCACAAGTCACACCTAGGCCGTGTGGATAATTTGTCCAGGGAAATGGCAACGTTGCATCTCTCACTTCGATTTCAACTGGCACCTTTGCTTCACGAGTCACGGAGTATCACATGTCTGGTGGTTCGACTGTCGACACTCACGAATGCTCAAAATTTCAACAAAAAAAGGCGTTGAGTATGTTTTTTTTTCAAATTTTACCAACCTCTGCCGGATCTTCAGTCATTTAATAGTACAAATTATGATTTCAATTGCCGGATCATAGCTGAAACCACCAGCAAAATACGGGATTGAGTTTCTGGAGACGCTGTTCCAGAAGTACGTCGGCGGAGGTTTTACCGTTCGCGATGCTGTTTGGAAAACCCTCACATCCAAGAATGTCCCATAATGGGGCTACCCTCTGGTAAACTAACATAACTATGGAAAATCACCATGTTGAATGGGAAAACTCACTACAAATGGCCATGTTCAATAGCTATGTTAAATTACCAGAGGGTATCCGAAATTGCTTAATGACTCGGAAGCTGTTTGTTGTTTAGACGTGTTTTAAATGTTCCACATCTTCAGACAAGAACATGAAGAAATGACGTCCTGTGCGAGATGAAAGATTTGCCACTTCCATTCATACATATTGACATATATATATATATGGGTATGAGTCAAAACCTTGGTACCCTAGTGAACCCCAAATAACTGGTAAATGGATGTTCATTCCCCCCAAATATAGCAAGATTGGTTTTGATACATCCCCATATATGTAAAGTGGTAAACTCTGTAATGAAACATGTTAGTGGGGAAAGTCTTTATACAATATCCTCCAAATGGCGCAAAATTGGAAACACAGATAAAACCCTAGGCAGTTTTATTGGTGATGTATGATATAATTATTAATATACCCGTGTATTTTTGCAGTGAAACCACCATGTCGGGTGCAGCAAAAATGCGAATCTTACCATTTTGCGCTATCCAAAAAAAGTAGTACACACACCATGACTGATTTATTTTGGCGCTGCCCAACATGACCAACAGCCCCAGGATGAAAGATTTTTCCATTTTTTTCCATTGCTTCACGGTCAATCCTTCATTTTTCACAACTGGTTGGTGGTTTCAACCTATCCCTCTGAAAAATGATGGAGTTAAAGTCAGTTGGGATGATGATTCTTCCCAATATGATTGGAAAGTCATAAAAAATGTTCCAAACCACCAATCAGACAAGTGTTTAATGGATTCTTTTAATGGGAAATTTCTTGACTGACCGTCCCAAGTGGTCTCCAACACTTGGAGTGTGGGGTATGTGCACCGCTGGCACGGTACCGCGTAGTGCGCGAAAACGCATGGCGGATTTCAACCGGATGCCAAAATGAATGGAATTGAGCCCGGCAGAATTATATATATTTGCATATATGATAATATTACGTTTATAATGTAGATATGTATATCTTTCGATCAAACTGGTAAGATGCTTTAATAGAAAAGAAACATCCTACCTTCAGCGCTCAAGTCCAAGTCCTCTCACGGACAAAGCACTTTGAGGCAGGTCTTCCTGCGGGAGCCCAGAACATTAAGGAATTTGTGGAGCACAGATCGTTATCTTCTATTAAGCCCAAAACAATAGAAACATATTGACATTTTTTCATATATATAATATATATATATATATATATGTATATACATCTATATATATATACTCCATTATTCTTCAAGTTTCCGGCGTTTCTTTCTTTTTGGGGGGTGCGAAAAGGTGGTTTTTAGTTTTGGGCTGTCATCATTTTGGCTTCAGAAGCCCTGAAAATCATTGAAAATCAAGGTTGATGGAGGGTAACCCTGAAACAAATGGCCTTATGTAGTACGTGTGGGGTTGAGAGACCTTGGGGCCACCTTAAAACCTCACTGAATATAGTTAATATAATAGGCGATAGAAAAGGTACAAATACTGGCTTTGCCTTCTGGTTATTCAACGTAGCTACGGAAATCACCATGTTTATCCATGTTGAATCATCATAAATATATAAATCATCAAAGTAAATGGGCCATGACTTTCATAGCCAACCGTTGAATAATCAGAGGCTAATATATTGATCATGTTTCCTCCTTATCCTGTCATCAGTGTTTTGCCACCTTTACCCTCTGGTGTCACCATTGCCGTGGCTGAAAATCATCAAACGAAATCAGGGGCCTTGGGGCCTTGGGGCCGGAGGGGGCCTTGCCGGAGGGTCTACCCTAGTCGACAGGAATCAAGACATCGCCGCCATGCCGATGTATTCTCTGGTGGTCACTTGTCAATGGGTTTCGGATGACATCCCTTTTTTATGAAATGGAAAATAAAACATGTTCCAAAGCACCAACCAGCTACATATATCATGCAAGGTGGTGTTTTCGCCAGTTATAAATGGGCTACACTCCCATTAAATATTGATATATCTATCATAAACCATATAGTAGTCATTGGAGTTATAAACCAGATTTTGTTGCAACATGTGACCCCAGCAAAAAAAAAAGCTCATCTCAGTTCTCGCTGGTCATCCCCAGCATTTCAGTCGTTTTCTGTGGTCAACCTCGTTGTAAACAGTCTGAGCATAGGGGACCCTAAACAAAGATGTTGCTGTAACCACTGTCATCATCATTTTCCGAATTCAAATGGCCCTTGAGGTACCCATGCCATGTTAAGAACATGGCATAGTTTCAAACTGGGGTGCCCCCCCCCCAAAAAAAAATGTAAATCATATGTGTTCCTTAAACAAACACATATATGGAATAGACAAGTACATAGACCATCCAAATACCCTAAAAAATATAAAGGTACTTCAAATATAAGATAAGACACAATTTTAGCCATTTTTATGGATACAAACGGATGGTCAAACGATGTCAAACGGTTGCCATAACTCAAGGTCTCCCTCATCAGACGCATCGATGTCAGCATCGAGCCCCACCTCATCGCAAGGATCACAAGGAGAGCAAAGTGGCTTTGCGACCCGTTGGTACGGAAAGACCTGCGTCGCACGAAGACATGCGACTGGAGATCCATGTAAATCCCTACTTCAGAATGGTGGAATTATGCTAGAAATGGTGAATACTACTAGAAACATATGGTATAATGGTGCTATATGCATGTTTAGTGTTATATAATATATATATATATATATTACAGTACTATATTGGTATAAATATGGGTAGAGTATCTTACCACAACAAGAAAAGGTGTGCTTGACCATTCATGAACGACATTTTCAACTAGCGGCACTAGCATGTTGGGATTTGGGACCTCTGAAGGTCAAGGTTTCTGTTTCATCCCTGAAATTGGTTTCTGGTTGTGATACGTTGCATCAATAGGGCACCTAAACAATATGTAGATATATCATGATATATCCACCTGTTCAGTTCCAACTGTTTACCATGATTTCCTCTGGTTTAGGGGCCCAGTTTGGGCCGCTATATCGCATTGCCGTACAGTTAAACAGGCTTCACCGCGGCCATTCCAAACGTCACCTTTCCTGGGCCTATCCATCTGGCAAGGTTTTTATTCCTCAAGATCACCCAAAAGGGATCAAACAATGAATCATGACTATATAACTATATATAGTACATACTAATGTTCATCATGAATGTACTCAATAATTACAGTAACATTAAACATATGCAGGTTATGGTGTAGGTACCTTGAACTAGTTGATGAATGGATGTTTCTTCTCCCAGATTCAGTCATCCTCTCCAAACAACATCTCCAAACTCGGAAGAACATGGCGAATTTTGAACACCAAAAGAATCATACAAATTCAAATTTGTTTGGCTGGTCAGGGCTAATTTATCTAATTTACCATAGCAAACGATGAAACAACAGTTATTTTACTTAATTTACCATTGATACCATGGATTTACCATTCCCATATGCAACCCATGGTGCTGGAATATCTACCAACATTTGCCCGAACCAAATCACCCAGTTTTGTAGGTAAATATACCAGCACCATGGTTCGCATTAATGGCATTGGTCTTTAATCCTTTGTGCCTGGTCTCACTGGTCGAACACGCGGGATGTCCTCTGGCCAAATGAAGAGGCCATCCCAGCCCTCTACGAAGAGATCTGGATTGTTAGCATTCCTCGGCCCGTGTGGAATTTTTATCACTTAAGTTGGGTAAGTAGTTAACAATTGTGGAATACTAATCCATTGTGGAATATTAATCCATTCGGTTGTGGATTTTTTATGGGTGATCAACAATGGATTAGTCGGATTAGTCAGTTGGGATGATGACATTCCCAACTGAATGGAAACATAAAATTCATGTTCCAAAGCACCAATCAGAATGGGTTTTTGGATCAACAATGGATTGGAACATGTACAGGAAAGCCCCATGATCTTAATGTGCTGTAGATTTTCCCTTAAACCAATCCATTGAATGAAGATATCTGCCAAAAACCCATGGTGGTTGAACCACTTTTTCCATCAAAGATATGCCTTGGACTGATAAATTGAAGTGACATGGACACCAAATTTTGATAAATTTTGATGGTCAAAAACACCTTCCAGGATCCCCTGCCAAAATTGGCCAGAAAACTGGAGGTCTAGCCCCAGCTATCGACACCGATTCCGACGAATCACTGGCGATTTGGAGCTGATGGTGACACAAACATCACAGGGGTAAAACAATGCCATGTTTACCACCCATGACTGGGAATGGTAACCATACCACCTATACAAATGATGATGATTGGGGGATGGTTTATGACATTGTTTTACCAACATTAAACACAAAACATGTTATTGTCTTCCTAATTTGGGATATCACACACCAAGAAAATTCCAGCCAAAGTCGGACAAGATCATGGGTTACAAACTATCAAGCGGTGACATGACTAGGGGGGGGCGGTTGGAGAAAACCCAAGGCATTTTTCCTGCCAAAACTCAAGAATTGCAGGATGTTCTGCTCAACACCTGCAGGGTCGTCATCGAAAAAAGAAAACAAACCCCAACGTGTCCATCAAAAACAAACAAACTGGTCGAGTTACCATGGAAAGTTGCGTTGCAAAAACAGTACCCTCTGGTTATTTAACATAGCCATGGTATAGATAGCCCATCGAAATAGATGGTTTACCTATTAAAAATGGTGGATCTTTCCATGGCTATGTTAAATAACCAGATTGTAAAATGCAAAAGAACCGTAAATTTGCACTAGTTCTCGTATACGAAGGAAAACGTGTTTATTCTGATGGTATTTTTAGGCTGTCTGTGTGGTCACTAATCAATGACGAATTTCCAGTATTACTGTAACCATCTCGGATATCGTTTCTGGGTGAACTGCTTCGCACCCCCAAAGAACTGGCCAAGACTAATACGTATTCATGTATAACATATATATTTATTATTGATATATATATATATATATATATATATCAATAACTATATATATATACAATATATACATGGCAGTCTATGCTTTGCATGTACCCGGAGAGTGCTCCAAAACTCTGACTATCTCAATTTGCTGAAGATGATTTGAATTGTGTTCCCAACGGTAAATCCTGTACATGGGAATTGATTTGGGAAATATGTTTTGTTTTTTCAGGGTCCTCAAGCAAATCCAAGTACTCATAAAAAAGGATTTGACTGTAAAAACATGGATCGAAAATGGCTTCTACCTCAATGTTTGGGAAGTTGAATGAAGAAGTTGATGATTCCTCACTGGATTTTAGGGCACTCACTTTCAAGCAAATGTGATTGGATCGGATTGAATACTTAGAGCTGGAACGAATTGGTGAATGGTGGTTTTGTCAATTTGTTTGTTTTTAAATTATATATACATATATATATATATATAATTTCTGTTGAAAGCTCTCTTTGTGAACATAGCTTTAATATGCTCTACTTTGTTTGATTTGTTCAGTCAGGTTGTTTTACAAACAACAGCATCTTTCGTTCAAGGAAAATTGCCTAAGTTGGGGAACATAACTCCAAAAACTGAGATTCATGGTAGATACTGTATATCTACACTTGATGGTGGTTATAAACCAAGTGATTCATTGGCTAAAATCCCAAGTCTTATAAATACCCAGTCTTCATATTTGGCTATGGATCAATACCTATAGATACATTTGCTATCATTTCCTTAGGGGATGAACATCCATAAATCCCAGTTACCCTCTGGTTATTTAACATAGCTATGGGAAATCACCATTTTTAAGAACGCTAAATCATCATGTTTATCATCTATTTCTATGGGCCATCTTCATCCATTTTCCATAGCAAATTGTTGAATAACCAGAGGCTATTTTGATGTGAACAGAAGGGGTAGGTGAATTGACTTATCCCCATGGAGCACAGCCTAAATGCCGTGCTTCCAAAATCTGTGCCAGTTCCCTACTTGGGGATGCATTTTTCTTAGCTAGATCCAGGATCCGTGCTGAATATTCATGGTATAACATGGTATAACTTACTGATTCATAGGATACCCGGCCTGGTAAACCTACAAAAAACCTTGGACAGATCCACCATTTTCTAGTTGGGTAAATCCACGAGTTCTATGGACATTTTCAATAGCTATGTTAGACATGTGACATTACCATAAGTTGGTTTATAAACCCCATTAACTATAGATATAAGTACAATAAACCATAGTTATTGGAGTTATAAACCAACTTAGCCAACTATGGGGCACCACCTTGTAGAATATCCCCACTTTTTCCCCACTTTTCATGTCCAAATGCAACACCAAGCCGTGGAAATCCACGAGTTCCGGCCTCCATGGCACTGACTGCTCAGGGGAGAGCGGCTGACGGCTTCCAGCACGGCCGAACTTCGGACCTGGGGCGAGGACTCGGCCAATCCTGGTGGGAACGGTTAAGGGTAGCTATGAAACATTTGTTCAATGGGAAACATATGGGATGATACCCATCTTTACATGGTAAATCATGGTAAATCAACATGACAACACCATGACTGGGTACAATCAGTGGGAATTTCAGGATCCTAAAATGGAGGTACGTTAGTACCATTTGCCAGGCCACATTTTGTGGTGATATTCACTTACATAGGCCTTATATAGGCCTTGTATATGGTAGGTACCTCCATTTTAGGATCCTGAAATTCCCATTGATTTGTTGGGATTATAGTGGGGTATATGATGGGATATTGAAACTCTTAAGGGTAACAATAGGGTAACACTAACTATTGTGTAACTATGGAAAAACCTTTGGGTATAACTAGATACCTTGGTATACCCTATATCGAATATACCTGAAATTTGGAGATATGACAAAGCATTGGGTCTACAATACTTTACAGGATATTGACAAAGCTCTAAATCTATCTACATAATTCTATCTACTTTCCTGAGGAATCCTTCATGAAACCGTGGACATACTCCTAATATACATCTTATCGGATTTGGGATATTCAAACTGGGTTGTTTTATTCTTACCCACTGACCACAGGAAGATGGACGATGGACCCCAAGTAGGAAGGAAGGGACTTCAGCTTTTCTTTGTGTTTGAGGAAATGTATCAAGTTACGGATGGGTCAAGAACTTTCTGGGTGTGAAAAAGACCATCCAAAATGGCAACTAAGAACATTAAAATCCCACCAAATAATGACTCATGAAAAAAATAATGTAACCAATACAACTTAATGGCAAGCGTGCATATGTGACGAGGCAAACCTGATATTTCCTATTTGATATGGTAGTCAACGACCTGCGGAACACAATGATTGTGCATATCACTATGACCGGCGAATATTCGCAAATCTGAATATGATTTGGATATGTTTGGATTTTTAGATTTTGGATATTTTTGGATATGTCTGGATATGTTTGGATATCTTTGGATATATCTGGCATCACAGTGCACAGCCTAAACCCTAGAAACTGATCCCAAGGGAAAGACAACATGGACCATTCTTGCAGATGTGATAGATGCAGGATTCTAATACGTATAATATATATATATGTATATATATATATATATATACATTATAATAAATACATAATATTATAACATTTATATACTATATAATCATATAATCATATAATAACATAATATAATATAATAAATATCATATATAATGATCATATAATCATATATAATCTATGTTTATAATATTTTATAATGATATGATGACATGTGCGGTCAGCTTCAACCGCTTAGATGCTCAGCGAGGTCTAAAAATGTGCCGACAATGTCTTTGTGGTGCCTGTGCGCCACGGCACCATTTTCTGCACCATGGAAAATGCTACAAAATACATCAAGATACATAGAGGATACCTCACCATTGAAATAGCTGAGTTATCATCAACGCAATGAGAATAAACAGAAACAGAAATGGAGATATGATGAGATAGGGGGGTTTTCCATAGTCATGGGGAATCCCCAATAGCTGGCTAGTTTGTTTCAAGGAAAAAAACAAAAATAACATGGATGATAAATGGAGTACCGCCACTTTAGGAAACATCCACATCAAGATACTCCTGTATAAACTACTCTAGGCACTGGTCCAATGTCTGTCCTCTCGGGCAAAAACATCCAGACTTGCTACCATACATGTTGTTTAGGATCGTTCGCCCATACGGGTGCCCTATAGGGCTCCAAATACTGTTTCAGAAGGTGATTGAAACTCCAAAACCAGCCCCAACTAGAGTCTGAGACCGTCTTTTGAGCCATGGTGGTGAAAATCAACCCAGATTCACTTGTTCTCACATCCGAATCAACATATGTCGGGGTGATCGAATCGACCAGGATGTGGGGCCCCAAGGTTTTGGTTAGTTGCTGTGTAGATGTGTGTAGACTAACTATGGCGAACTAGGCTTTGTAGTTTGTAGTTTGTAGTAAACATACCCACAGCCGGAGAGGTGTAAAAGCTGCCAAGTTTTTATAGCCCTCGGTTATGTGTCTTGGTTTTATAACCATCATTGACTAAGTCGATATATCTACCATCAACCCAACAGTTTTTGGAGTCCGGCTTACCAACTTAGCATTACCTGGGTCACCGCCTTCGCGACCAGGGGACAGCTACATTCTCAGCACCTGATTGAATAAAGACCGGCACAGAAGCACCTTGCAGCGGCCCGCCCTTCCGTGGAGGTTCCACATTCGTCATAGAAAATGGTGGCCATTTATTAGTTATAAGTACTAACAAAACCCCATTTATAGAATGTATAATCCCATTTATAACCAGTTATAACTGGTAAATGGCCATAACTGTAGAAAATGGTGGCATTTCTGGCGACATTTCTTTTGAACATGGGGATGGAATCATTCATTAACTGTGGATGGGCCAGCGAAATCCGAATCACCAGCAAAAAAAAGGATGGTTGAAAGCCCAACAAAACAATGGAATGTTTAGCACCTGCCCCATAGTTAGCTAAGTTGGTTTATAACTCCAATTTCACTATGGTTTATGGTAGATAATATCTATAGTATTCATGGGGTTTATAAACCAACGTTCACATCACTGGGGAGGGCACCACCAAACGTGCCCAGGTTTCGATCTGACCGTGGGTTATCAATGGAGCCAACACTCTGAAACTGTGAGATAAAAAAAAGGAAAAATCCATGGGATTGATGATATATGGAGAAAATCCATGGCTAAATCTGTGAGTATCATCTCTTTTTTTATTTGGATCCAAACAGTTTCTGAGAAGGTACGGCTAACCCCCTGAATTATACCCAAACACTCCCTCAGGAGGTACTTGGATCCGTAGGCATCGACTATTCCCTTCCACCGTGGTACCAGATCCTAGAAACCAAAAAAATATCATCATGCATTGGTCCTGCATGAACAATGCAAGGGTACAGCAATAACAGATACATGTTAAATCCAAATGTCTAATCCACATCTAAAAAACCACGATTCAAAAACCACGCATGTGCACCACCAAGTTTAACGTGCGATTCAAGTCATTTGGGTTTGTTAAAAAATGATTCCAACTGTTTTTAGCATTTATCCAGTGGATTAAATACCTTGCATTAGTGGACTCACTAACAAAAAGAACTAATGAACAAAAAAAACATCCATTGTTTCTCGTTCCATGTCGTTGTGTTAATCGGAAAGTAATAGCCAACACATGAAACCTCCCATATATTTAACAGTTAATATGGTCAACTATAAATTAACAGCCACAACTTACAGTTTTTTGGCCGTTTACCAGTCATACCCTCTGGTAAACTAACATAGCTATTGAAAATTGCCATTTATAGTGGATTTTCCCATTAAAAATGGTGATTTGCCATATGTTAAATTACCAGAGGGTAAGTCACAAGTCATCACCCCATAAAGATAGAATGGTTAACTCCCATCAGTTCAACCGTTTATGACCATAAAACAACTGGTATCTAAAGGGCTTTGTACAATGTTTGCCCCCCAGTTATAAGTTGGTTGATAAACACCATGAATACTATAGTTATAAATATCATAAAACATAGTGAAATTGGAGTTATGTTCACCAACTTAGCTATCATAAATCAGGTATAAATCCCATAAAATCCCCATTTTTCTGGGTTAGATCACCATTTTCCTATGATTCGCCGTTGGTTTATAACAGCTAAACCCAGGGCCCCACCAGATATCCCCCAGCTGAGATCCCCCATCGCCCAAGGAGCAATCGTCGGTGTCCAGGTCCAAGGTCTTTGTGCATGGTGACGAGACCGAGACCGACTCACCTGGCGATACCAATTCCGACACACCAAAAAAGTGATCATCATAGAATATCAATAGAAAACCATTGGAAAATGGTGATTTAACCCAGAAAAAAAAGGATTTCCATGGGATTGATTTATATACCTGATTTAGCTAAGTTCGTTTATAATTCCAATTTATTCCAATTTCACTATGGTTTAGTGTACCTATAACTATAGTATTCATGGGGTTTATAAACCAATTTATAACTGGGGGGGGCACATTGTAGAATATAAATGGCAAAATAGTGATGTTCAGTGATCAATATGTTCTATGATGTTCAGTGATCAATTGTTTTTTGTGATCGGAACATCATAGAAAATCATTGGACACATAATACATGTTTAATCCAAAACATAATGTTTTTTTTTGAAAAACTGAAAGCCATAGTCTATAGAGTCTATAGACTATGGACATCTATCGACCATGTTATAAGATAGTAAATTCCTATATGGTGTTATTTTTTTTCGGGGCTGGTTTCACACCCCGGCCGTGGGACCAGCCGCGGAATGCCGCGGAGACCTTCAGAGTACAGGTCACTGACGGAGGCAACGGTGGAATCCATGCTGCAATCCTCGGCCGGGGCATAACTTAGGCCGTTTAATCAACATAAATGGAAAAATAACAGGTTATTTCTATGGAATTATAGATGATAAAATGGGTTTATTTCAGTTGTAACAGGTATTTCGCGCCATAACTGTAGGATGTCACCCACATGTCTATACATTTCTTATATATTCTCTGGACTTTCTCCTGTGAATTCTGCCATCGAAACAGTGAATGCGCGTCAATGGTGGGAGCCATCGATCTGGGATGCTGGAACCGATCTCTCAATTTGGTGTCTATCATCACTATAGTCATGTGTTGAAAATATTCTACTGGTTGGTGGTTTCAACCACTCTGTAAAATATGAGTTCGTCAGTTGGGATGATTATTCCCATTGTATGGAAAAATAAAAAAAAAAACACCAACCATCTATAGTATTAAACCTGTTGTAGTAATGATAATAATTAACTATAACAATGTCAACTATCATCACAATTGTCATGTGTGATGTGTGAAACATAGTAAAAACATATAATCAAAATTATTATCATTGTTTGTCTATGTTGTTATATGTTACCATGTTCTTATTATCATTAACATTTTTGGTATAATCATTGTTTTTATTGTCATGACCAAAAACAATTAGTACAATAATAAGTTTCAGCTTGCTTTCAAACATATTTTAAATTTTAAATGCTTAGATTATTACCATTATCATTAAACAACAATTATACTCAGTTTTGTAACATTATCATTATGATTATCCTATTATCAGTATTGTCCCTATTATCAGTATTATCATAATTTGCATGTTTCAATTAACACTGTAGTAATGTGTGATTCTTATCAGTATCACTACTTCTTATGTTAATAACCGTTCTTAATCAAATTTATCATATGGGTGTTTTTCACTCAGCTATAGAGTCTATAGAGTCAGTCCTATATATCATTGTTATTATTTGTTTAATCATTATTTAAGACGATCATTTTTTGTATATGGGTACAGGTCAATGCCATTTAGATCCACCGGACCGTAGCTCCATGTCGTATCGTCCCCCTTTGAAGCGCCAAGCAAGGGTGAAACATAGCGGCTTTCACCAGAAACAAAGGGAAACATTGGTTTAATATGATGTTTTAACCATGAAACATATGGTGAATTATGGGACTTATCATCAACACTGAATGAACATGGTGGTTTAATGGTGGGTTTCAGAATTCAACAAGCTTGAAAGTTGGGATATTGCCATGAAACATGCTCTTAAACAAGCCCCGCCCAACCCGGATGTTGTTCCACACTCAGAAACATCACCATCACCATCTTCATCATGATCATGATCATGATCATGATCATCATCATCACCATCAACATCATCATCATCATCATCATCATAATCATGATCGTGATCATCCTCATCCTCATCCTCATCATCATCCTCATCATCATCATCATCATCACCCCCTCTCAACTTATATGTATAAGGGATCAAAAATCCACCACCCCCTCTAACAAATATGCTGACTTTGGTAATGTTGAATGTGGTAAAAAAAAACAAAAACATCAACTAAGACATCTAATAAATATCAAATATATATATATATATATATATGCACATATTTACATATACATGTACAAATACATGTACAAATACAAGTAAGTAGATATACATATATATATATATATATATATATATATATATATATATATATATATATATATATATATACATATATATATATATATATACA
>Ga0126342_10006560_pt1 | contig 20666 bp, 24 predicted proteins | sample Cyp1metagenome_FD_92528 | JGI IMG/M metagenome (GOLD analysis project Ga0126342, IMG submission 92528) | Coral microbial communities from Lord Howe Island, Old Settlement Bay, Australia - Cyphastrea 1 metagenome | ecosystem: Host-associated > Invertebrates > Cnidaria > Coral ...
CGACAGTTTTACCTGCAGAATCTTTTGAGGGCTGGAATTTTCACGATCCACAAGATCAACACGAAGTGCAATCCCAGTGACTTGAATACCAAACGGCTGAGCAGTGAGCGGCGCAGATTCCTAGGTAGACTGATTGGTCTTTTCATGGCCAGTGAAAGAAATGATGACAATGAAATCAGGCAAATGCGTTGAATGAACAGGGTAACCAGGCAACAATGTGTGCGCTTGGTTCAGATGGCTACAGCTGCACTGGGAATTTGCTCACAGTTGAAAGGTTGCAGTTCAGTTTCAGGTGCAGGCATTCCAGCCGAGTACTTTGAGAAGGAGGCCACATGGGCTATTCTGGCGGATTCAGTGGATGTGATTTTTTCATCGGCAGTGCAAGGACTGGCAATGATGGTTGCAGCAGTCTTCAAAATTTCCATCTTTGTGCTTGGGTTTTCAGTGCTGGCGGCAGGTGCAGTATTCATTTACTTTGGACTTCTGACCTGGGGACGCAGCAGACTCACGCATTGGATGGAGACAAGGATAACAGACAGAACCATGGGCTGGAGACACAGGATGTTTGTATATCCTTCTTTGCAGTTTTCGAGATGGGTGCTTGGCAATGAAATCGACTATTTGCATGCGAGATTTCGTGAAGCTGGACAGAGAGGTGACATGATGGTTGACATTGAGACCATCTACAACGACCTCAATGAGTACCTTGGAGGTGAAAGGGTCAGAGTTGACTATCCAAGGGAACCACTTCCTCCGGTCCGGTATGAAAATCCAAGAGCTGAGGATGAAGGAGAAGAAGAAGAAATTGGGGATGGTGATGATCCTCCTGAAGGAGGTAATGGAGATGGCCATGACCCTGATGGCAATGAGATCGTCCACATGGCATTGAATGGAGTTCCATTGAATGGGCAGGCCATTGACAGACCTCCAAACTATGACTACGATGTAGATCCTCAGCAAGACGATGGAGATGAAGAGATGCCTGGAGAATCATCAGATGAGAGAAGAACCAGGTACTTGAACAGCGAACAAGGCGAAGTGAGCGACCCAGAAGAGTGGGTTAGTCTTCATCATGGCCATTGGGATGCAGATCAACATGCTCGAATGGTCGACTATGCAAATGACAATTTACAGCGATTGATCAATGCCAGAGCGACTCTTCGAGATCGATACAACAACGCTGCTATCCACGGAAACTGGGAAGAGGCAGCGAACTTCAGTCGAGCAATTGAAGAAGTTGAAGCTTTGATGGATATCGCATAGAACGCAATGACCACAAATGGAAGAGCCAAAACTTGTGAGAGCGGAGTTTTTTTTTCCAATGTGCCTGGAGACCAAAATTCGAGAGACATTGCATGGCACAGGGTCTGGTAATGGACCAAAATTGCATGAAACGTTAGCTTGCACAACGGTATGTGGCAGGAATTTTTCCAAAATCCCTACCAAGGTGGGGTGTCACATTTGAGTTAGTGGAATCAAGGCAGGTTCACAGGTCTCCAGTTGTCACTTGGAACAGTACAGAGAAGATTAGCATGGCCTTGCTGTTTGGATGACACAGCACAAACTCATAAGTGTAACTCCGTGACAAGTGGCTCGAAGCAACCAGTGAAAAAGGTGTGCGGCATTTGAGTAGTCCCGCGCATCTTGAGATTAATAAAAAACACCCCGGGGTTGATTAATTTTTATTATTTAGGGGGTGAAAGCCACAAATAGCAGCTTTAGTTTTAAATTGTTTTCTACAGGGGATCAATGAAAAGTCAAATTGGCCGACCTGAAATTGTCCAAAATTGGAGATGGACCCCAATTTTTTATTATTCGTGGGGTTTCGTAATCAAAGTAGATTCAGTAGACCATTTGAACCTAGTGAATCCGTTCCCAAAACCCCACAAACTAACGGCTCAATTTCGCGTGTGGTGTGCTAGTCTGGCGTGAAGATGCTGATTGGTTTCTCGACTCGTTTCATTGTAATGTGGTTCGCAGGTCCGATCAATACCAATAGACCCCCAAAAAAAAAACAAGTTCAATGAACACGATGCACTTGTGCATTTGGCCTACCCCTTTGGAGTGATTTTGCGCTTGAGCAACCGTTTTTTCAAAAACAAAACCTTTTCTTGTATATTTTCTTACTTTGGACAACCAAACAAGGAAACCGTGTTTTGCACTTCGATTGCCATTTGGCTTTGACAAGTTTGATTTGGGGTGGGGTGTGACTGCCCTGCCCCACTAATTTTTCTCATTGCCGGGGACTCGGTCATTGCATGGGTGTACTGGTTGAGCAATGTGGCACAACTTTTTATTCCACTGTCCCCGATACTGCTTCCAAGGAGAATGTTTCGCTTAGCGAATGTCGTTGTGGCCTTGGCGATTTCGTTCGCCGCAGCCACACAGGCGTGGATGGAGTCGAATTGTTTGATATAAATGCAAATTCAACTTGTGAAATTCAATACCTGCCAATCTTCCCGACCAAGAGTTTTATACAGCACTCAATCCACCAGTGTGTTGCCATGTGATGTGTTTCAAGCGTTATCGTTTGCACAAACATTATATTGTTTCAGGTCTCTCATTTCCGGTGCAGGTATTCAAACATAAAAAATCATTTGGGTGTGTCTGAAAATGGGGCCCCTACCCCCCAGTTATGGCAATTTGCATAGGGATAATATGTTTATTCACAGTGGAATGAACCAGTCATATCCCATTTACAATTGGTTTTCGAGTAGGACATATTTATATTTATTTCATGAATTTAAATCATCCATTGGTTTCAGTGGATATTGGGGTACCCCCTGGAAACCATCGAAACACATCCCCGTCCTTGCTCAGAGCTCCGTGTCTTTGGCACTCCAGAAGCGGGTGATCGAGCTTCGTCAGGCAGTCTTGATGTGACGTGTCCTCTTTATCAACTAGTTTCTATTTATGTTCATGAGGTAAAGAAGACACATGACACTGTCACGCAATTGAAGTACACCGCTTGTCTTGCTTTTTGTTACGTATTGTTGTTCTCATTGTTATTTTACCAGTATTTTTGTTATATTTGTTTTAATTTTTTTGTAGCATTGTGGCGATCTAGTCAAAGGATTTCATCCAACAATTTTTTGGGTTTGTGTGTATAGTTTCCGATTCGTCGTTTCCAACATGTCAAAAACCAGCATCTCTACTCGTCAGGATCAATCTGGCACAACGCAGCAGCACAAGATGGCGTACTTTGGTACCATCCAGGTGCTTGGTCAAGACCACTACGCAACAGCAAGGGAGTGGCTTCCTTTTTCGGATGCAGGTAAAGACACACATTTTTCGTTTCCGGGCTCTGGTTGAATCAATACGTTGCAGGTCAAAAAAATATTATTCAATGATTCGGTGTTTTTAAGTCATGGGAATAGCGCAGCAGACTGCCAATCATTCGTTTGAGATAATTTCAACATATTTCAACTTTCCAATACTGAAATGAACCCATGATCGGTTGAATCTTCTTGTGTTGGCAGGTTGGCAATCCGGCGCAGGACAGCGCGACTGCTTTGTGGCGTGTTGTTTCAGAGGGGCTTGAGCCTACGGTGCCGAAAAAGTCCCTTAGAAAAATGATCAGATCCGCCAGACATTATTTTTAATTTCAATGTTACTCTTACATCATGCTGGGCACAGTTTTGAGTTGTGTTCAGAAACGAATTTTTAGTGATTTCTATGTATGATTCTGAGAGCGGAGGGCTGAGCGGAATATGGATATTGTATGATTTTGGATTACAGCATCTCATGCTGAGGAATCTGCCGAGTCTTTCACTGATGTTTCCCCCGAAAATAGATGTTTCCACTGTATTGCGTGAAGCCTTCGCGCACCAGAACTTCACTGTGGTCTTTGACACTGGCAGTGGGAATCTGATTGTGGAAACCCAAGTTCTGATTGTGTCTGAAACTTCACTGGGAGCTACAGACTTGTCAAGACCTGCCTTGATAATCACCTTGATTGTCATTTTTTTTTGATTTGGTGACAAGGTCCCTGGCAAGGATTGCACAAGTGATGCGTCAAGCTCAGTGGAGTTTCGCAGCATGCCTTGTTTTTATGCTCACAAAGTGAGCTGCATTGAAAACATTGGGATGCAACATTGGCCCAACTTTTCCCCATCATTGATGCATTTTAATTGTTTAATTATGATTATATAGTGGGATGTTTCAACATTATTTGCATCTTGTCCCCCCACAATTTCCCACTGATGGAGTTGAGGCCTGCAACAGTCACAAGCGCTTTGATCATTTGCACGGAGTCCTGGTGTCTTCGGAAACCTGAGTCAACTTGCAACTTTGGAATCGCAGTTTTTTTTTCTGTCGGACCTGTCATTTGCTTGATGTGGATCCATAGGTTTTTCTCAGGTTTCCTGTTTACCTTACCAGCTCTGTGTAGCAATGAGCCACTCATAGCTCTCATCTGCTTCTGCAGGGCGAGTAAGGAGGCACGGGAATTGGCTGGGGTAGAGGTTGAAACTATTCTCCTAGCAGCTGCAATGGAGTTGTCGGACAATTCGACTCCAGACTGTTGCTGGCATAGGCATAGGTCAGTGGCATGAGATCATTTTATGTAGTTTTTAATGCATTTTATGTTCTTGGTGGTATGGTTTGGCAAAACATGGTGTATGGGTAAATCCGTGGTTGAGCCTTGAAGATCAGAGCAGAAATCCTTACCCAAAAGTGCAATCCAGACCCATGTCCTGATATCCTTCAACCTGCCAGATTAAATCCGTCAACTGTGACGGAAGCAATGTTGCTAGTGGCATGGAGCAGGACGCTTGAAGCTGGGGAATCTCACAAAGCCGTTTGGGGGTTTGTTTCTTTTTTCACTATGTCTTTTTTTTCCATCATGCTCAGGATGTCCTGTCATGAAGCCTAGTTTTGCCCTGTCCTTTTTTTTCAAACCTTGAATTCTGTGCTAAGCCGAATCTGCCTTTTCACAGTACACCGTGCGACAATGGAAGTGTCGCGGCAGGACGAGATTACTATCACCTTTGGCACTGGAAAGATCACCGGCCAGTGCTATCAAGACCAAATTTGTGCCCGGTGGCCAAGCGTTTGACTTTCCTGTGACCTCGATTTCTTCACGGAAGACTGATCCCATCTCAGAACCTCCTTACATCTCCTTACATGTAGCAGTTCAATGTAGTCTTGGCTCACAAGATGTTGAGCACTTCCGTCAGCTAACATCTACCCATCCACTATTTCAATGACTGAGATTGGCTCCGCCTGTTCAAAGGGCAATTTCATCTCTTCTACCGCCTCGGCTCTCAGGGGGTGGTGCGAGGCTTCATATTTTTCATGGCTGTGATTCAATTTAGTCTTGGGAATCCAAGGCAAGACAGGCACATGTTTGGGTTCACTGGCATGAGCTCTCATCCCAATGGTCCGTGATGACCCTAACGGCTGCAGGGTGCGGCCGAGGAAGAGAGCTACACACCCTTTGCAAGCTTCTCTTTTGATGGTGTGCTTGGCCTTGCCCTGGATAGCATGGCGCAGGCAGGGAATCAAAAGGGGTGTGTGTGGAGTTTGTCCAACTTTGCGGGTGATGGTTGAAACAAGATCTTCCAAGTCTTTCTATGGTTTCTGTATGATTCTGGTGAAGGGACATGACCTCGATGTAACTGGTGCAAAAAGGGGGTTGAAGCTCACATTGTCATCATACGGCCACAGTAAAACCACCATGTTTTTATGCTTGCAGACAAGCAACTTGGATTGTTTTGTAAAACCAGGGCTTCTATTTGGCCGCCTTGGTTCATTGCATCTCATCACGGTCATATCAAAATCGCTGAAATCGCACAATTGCGTAAACTGCAACTTTATACGTACCTTCCGTTTTCCACGACTCTCCACCAAGACAAGTCCGTCTTATCACGGCTCCTCTGTGCCTCAGTCCAACGAATTTTCTGTCATGAATTTGCTGCAGCAGTCTGGCATTTTGAGGTCAGTGAGCTCAGAGAAGGGTGAAGTGTCCAGCAAGCCAATGCCCAACATCGACCATTAACAATCAGTTTGGGACAGTCAGAGAGATCATTGCTGTAGAAGAGGCAAGCAAACCATGTGGGCAGACATTGTGGAAATACAGAATCAGAAGCTGCCGGATATTTTTGTTTTGCGATAACAACCGTGAGGACCATACAATAATGAATGTATCATAATGTTAAGAGAACATGTATTAGCATTTGACCATATCTCTGCGCTGCAGCCCCGAAGGAAGCCCATTTTTTCCGTCTTTTTGTCGGACTCGGAGCATGAGAAGTCCGAGATCACTTTTGGCGACATCAAGGAGGCGTGGAGATAAAACAAAAAAACGCGACACCAATTGCCACGGCCTTTCTAATATTTTCAATATTTTTTGAGTTAGTGAGCGTTTGGCAAAAAGGCATTTGGGTATTTTACATCTAGACTAGAAACTATAAACCCATTGTTGGTCTTACACAGCATGAACAGTGGTTTGCTGTGGTTGGTGATAGAGCCGGTCCCCACAGGGTGCGTTTTAGGTTTTTGATCTAACGTGGTGCATTCCATTGCCTTTAGGACTCGACCATCGCAAGAATCCTGGCAGGAACACCTGGCATCCGAATTGTACTGGGTGCCCGTTTCTGGCAACGCTGGCTACTGGGAGGCTTGGAGATGTCCTTTCCAGTGATGCTTCATCAGAAGCTGCTCTCGGAGTCAAACCGACAAGCTCCGTTTGACAGGTGGAGGTTGAAGATATCTACTTCGGCAAGAAGCCGCAGCAACTTGGCCACTTTCGAGTGTTCCGAGTCTCTTTTCTTGCCGCTGAGTCGAAAGATGTGGACTTGACATGCAGATCATGCAGCGCCCAGGAACCTCTGCAAGGGTTGCCGTGTTGCTGTCGACACTGGTACTTCGGAGCTTGCAGGCCCGCGTCTGACTCTTGCGATTTTCTTCACAGCCATGGTCAAAATAGTCAACAGATGGATGATTTTCGCATAGAAGGGGATGGTCATTCCCCTAACATACCCCTTGTAAGGAATCCCTGATGGTGGGATGACCATACCCGATATTTGATCTTTTCACCAATGCGCACACAGCAAATTGTAAAATGAAATAGATTTAGTTTCTGGAGCTTGCTAATGTCAAATTCTTTTGGCTGCGAACCTTTCTGGGAGGGATCTGTGTAAGCACAGGAAAGCTGTGAATCCATAAGCTCATAAGCTTCTGAGTAGGATGAAATAAAACAAGACATTGACGATGAGCGTCTACGCAGCAGAGGCCCCTCTGAAGTGATTTCACAGCTGGAGACGCAGGGAGCCTCTTTCCGTTTCGATCTTGCGGGGACGTGCAGAGACTGTCTAACCAATATCCAAGAAAGACATTCAAGAAAAACCATCTATATATTTATAGTCTTTCACCGTGCGGCTACAAAATTTGCAGTGTCTCAATATGTCTCAATACAACAGATAATCACATACCCTGATACACTGGAAAACCAGTGGGAAATGTGGTCCACTGAGTCCAATGGGTGCCGAGGCGCCTACAAGTCAACGATTGCAAGAGCGTGGACAGAGTTTTGGGGCTTTTGGGGCATTCAAGCTCGTGGACTTCGATGAATAGACCATGTTGATCCATGTTGCATGTCAGACAGTCCAGTCAAGAGGAACTAATGTCATAGGAACTATATAAAAGATTAAAATCTTAAGTGAACTTAAGTGTATTCCAAGGATTTTCAAAGTAGCGACGATTTTGAGCTTCAGTGCTGGATAGTGCTGGCTTAAAACGGTGAGGATGCTCTGCCATATCTTGGTTTTGCCGTGCGTGACCTTGGCATGTTTGGTTCAACACGTCGAGTGCTTTCAGCTTCAACTGATAGCCCTGTTCCAACAGGTGTTGGAAATTGTTGGAATCTGTGATTTCTGTGATTTTGCCCTTGTGTTCACCGCTAGGTGGGCCCAACGGCAAGCCAAAGATTCTGAGTTTATCTCCGAAAGAGTACACCTCAGAGGCGCTGAGAGTCTAGCCCTTTTTTCAAGCCCAGTTATTCTACTAGTGCAAGGGTTGTGGACGCGAGCGGAGAAGATGACAATTGCCTGAAGCTAGTCCACATACCCTAAAATTTCCACAGGTGCGTTCCTGAATAATGCGTTTTTTGTGGCCCTGTGCCATATGCCTTTCTGTGCCCATTCGCAGATCAGCTTTGGCAGCTGCAGCTTGTCTCTGATGAATTTGGATGTGCCTCCACCCAAGGCGCCAACCCGCCAATGTTCTGAGGATGGAATGTGTTCAAGTCCAAACCATAAACATCCATAAGAACCATCCAAAATTATACTAGGAATGGATAGGGTAGACCATCCACAAGAAAGGTTTACGGTTGGTTTTCCCAATTTGTCTGGGAATGCCCCAGTTGGCAGGGCAAACACAGGCTGCATCACATCTGCCATTTCCGGTTTGTTGCCAGGGCCCATTATTCGTCTTTGGCATCCCCTTCCTGCAGCTACTTGTCTCGGTTCAGATGATTCTGTCACTGTGATGGCAAGGGTTGCCACAAGGCCATAGATCGTAAGTTGGGGGGGAATTCAATGGGGCATGGATTGATTGGCAGGGTCAGCACCCTTCGGCTTCCACAACTTCCAGCAAAATTGCGTTGACAATTTGCCCCTTTCTGTGGCTGGAAACCGTAAAACTGGGAGGTCTAGAGTATCTAAACCATTTGCGGCCCCGATTTTGACATCGCAGTCGAGACTCGAAATATGGTTGGCTTCTTCCCGTGTAAAGACGGTATCCAATGTGAAGATTGAGAGGCGATACAGTGTAGCCAGTCCTCTTGTTTGACTCTTATTTCATACTTGTATTGTAGACATGTGTCGAAGATTGGCTGTGTGCTGTGCCCCTATCCCCTGCTGCCCTTCAGGAAATACTACACTGTGTATGATCACGAAAATAGCCGAGTACGAACCTGAGCACAGATGCATCTGGTCAGAAAACTCGTCACTTGTGAAAACCAATCTAATGTTTATAGAATAAAACTTTGCTGTGAAGACTCTTCACCATTGCATTTTGAAACCACCCTCCAGCAGGTAGTCCGGTAAAGAATGGTAAAGAGAAACTCAACAAGTGATGACAAGTGCACTTCCGTCTCCTGGACACGTCAGACTCGTCAGACTCGTCAGACTCGTCTTTCCATCCTGGTTCCGCAGCTGAAATGCCCAGAACTGGTAGCAGCGCTTGTCCGGCAACAGCTCTAGATCTTGTTTGCCAACCTGATCCTAGTGTTGCCATGGTCCTTGAAATAGGGAACATATGGGAACATGAAACCAGGTACAAACACTTATGAACACTTGAAACTCCCACTTCAGCCCCAACTCACAACAAAACAGTTTGAATTAAATCAACAGATGCTGCACAAAGATCACTCCATTCATAGCATACAGACTTACAGACTAAGAGCACTCTAAGAGCACTCTAAGAGCACCTGGAAGTTGCAAAGGCTTTGAACATTTTTTTGTTCCCTGCTTCACGGTACGTCACGTTGGAGTCGCCAAGACTGGAGCCCAGCTCTGATGGCGGAGTCACGTCACTTGCCTAGATGCAACTGTGTGAAGAGCATATGAAAATGTAAGATTTGGTTTTACAAATTGTAATTATATGTCATTATATTGATTTATATAATGCTTTAGATGCAAGCCTGACTTTGAGGTTTTCGATCATCTCCAACTTATTTTCCCAAGATTCAAAACTGCTCAAATCTGCAGATTGAACTGGGTCGTTCATTCCAAAAGGGGAAACTTCATAATATATGGAAGTAAGTAATTTCGCGAGGGGAAAGGATATATCCCATGCCATTGTGTATTATGAAAGATGCTTTTCTTTTTGATTCTTTTGTACAGCCTGCTGGGTACTTGGACACGGGGTCATGACAGACGAGCAAGAGATGACACGAGCCATGATGGGAACATATATTCAATCAGGACAGCTCAGAATCCAGTTTGAGGATAAGAGCTCAACTGCACCGTCCATTGTTAGCTAGTGATTCAGCAACTTGAGGTACTGATGGTACTTATGTGATGGTGCTGACAGAGGCCTGCAAGCGAAACCCGTGCTGGGAGGAAGATTACACTTACACTTTTTACCGGTTCTGGTTGCGGTTTGAAAGAGGGAAGCGGAACGTGTTATGCTGAACATGACAGCATGAGGCTTATTTGATGCGCATCCTTTCATCTTTGGATTTATGAGGGGCTTGCTTGTCACAGAACAAGGATGATTTTTTGCTAACACCATTCCGATCACACACATTGAAGCAGAAATAGTTCTGGGCACCCGAGCAGGGCAGAGCCTCCCAGCAACCTTGTTCAGATAAGATTCATAAACAGCACTGGCTTGAACTTTGGGAACAAAGCACCAGGTCGGTGTTCCTGTTCCCTCTTGAATCAGAGAATGGCATGAAACAGTGCTTGAATCATCATATTCTTACGGATGACATTTTCACTGACCACCTTTGACCATCCGACCGTGCAGGAGAGCTCACCTCGCGTATCCACAGGACGCAAAACAATGTACGATATGTACGATGTGTCAAAAACGTTCAGTATTTCGTCAAAAATGTCTGGGTAGTTCAGCCTGTACAGGAGATAATGAGCTCTCCGCGCCTTTGCTGACCAAAGATGTCGGAAGCGTTTCAGCGCTTGCTACCTACCTGGAATGCTGTGAGCTTGACGTTTTCCTTGTGAATTTGTTTCTATATGTGGAATACTGGAAGGCATTTGAACATGCGTAGCATGCCTTTTTTTTGTCACATGGACTCTTTCATGATTGAAACCGGGTGAGAATGCCAAAGTGGTACTTGTCTTTGAGGCTCTTACGATGAATCTGGTGAATGCAAGCATTTTCGCTGCAATTTTTGGATGTTGCCCAAGGCATTTTTTGATATTTTTTTCTGTATCCAAGTTTTGGTGCGCCGAATGTAAGTCCGGGCTGTAGATTCAACAGCAACATGCAACTATATGTCCTATATATGTCCTATATATATCCTATATATGTCCTATATATGTCCTATATGTTTATACAAATTATACAGTATACACATGCCACAAAGAGTACTTCAGTATCTTCAGTCTGGGCTTGCCAAAATGAGAGACCGTGGAATAGCAAATGACATATCCTATTGAAGCCGCACGTTTTTTTGGAACATGTTACTGTATATTCCGACATACAATATGTATATATATATATATATGTATATATATATATGTATATATATATTTGTATATATATATATATATATCAGATTCAAGTTCTTGACATCTTTCCCCAAATGCTGTATATGACATCTGCCCATCAAAGAACCTCCATCATTTGAGAAACATTTTGCAGTGTACATTTTTACTTGTCATCTAAAAGTGTTGTAAGGCGGGTTGTTGGAACCATGAAAGGTATCAGGTAGCGATGGCAGCAGTAAGGCCTTGGCTCTGGTGCACTGAGTTTGCCCTGGGCTGCAGCTGGAGCTTCGATGCTTGCAGGTGTAGGCTGGAAAGGAGTAGAATTTGGCATTTTTGGACCATTTTCGGACCATTTTTGGATGATTTTTGGATCAGTTTAAGGCAGACCCGGGACTCTGGAGAGCATTGTTTTGATTTGAATCTATATATCAATTGTATAGTTTTTGCAAACATGTCACTGGAGACATTGTGCAGATTCGACACTCTCCCACTCTTTGTCAGACTGACTATGCCTCTGATATGCCAATTCTTTGATGATTCGAATTGAAATTGCGGGCTTCGTCGGCAACCTCTGCGAGGCATTACTCTTCTGGTTCTGGTGCTGAATGCACTCAGTAATATCATCCTCGTTGTCGCTGCAGAGCCTTCGCACGCACCATGTGCACTCGAAGAGGCACAGATTCCAATGTAGCGCGAGTCAAACTGCTGCATCAGTTGCTGGAGATTCTTTTTCTGACAAACTAGCTCTATTTGAACTTGTGCATCACGCTCATTTTCCCTCTTGCTTTCATTTTGGCGGGATCTCCAAGCCTTCCATCTTCAAAGCTGAGGAGCGACTTCAAGTCTTTGATTTAGGTGGTGTGCTGGGGCATTTGCCTGGACCGTGGGGACGATCTTTGCGGCTGGTGCGGAGGGGAGGGTGGCAAGCTGCAGATCACTTGCGAGGGAAACAAATCCAAACGCATCGCTGTTCAGACTATGTTCCAGAGCAAAATGCTGCATGTAAACTATGAATGCCCGTTGGCTGCAATTTCTTTGAATGCCGGTGCATGAGTGAATCACCCTTGAAGCAACTTGAAACACTCTGTGCTGAGGCCTAGACTTATGACTCAAAATGCTTCATTTTACTGGAAACCCGCAAATTAGAAAAAACAAAAAACAAACAAACCAGAAAAACAACCCCAAAAAACAAACAAAAAACAAAACGAAAGAAACAATAAACAAAACAAAACACAATAAACACATACAAAAGCCAAAGAAACCTTCACAACAATGGTACAACCTTCAAGATGAGGGAAGACTAGAACGACCACGGGAACAGCAAGAGCACGTTTTTTTTTTCTTTTTTTTTGTGTGTGTGTGTTTAATTGTTTTCCATTTTCCAATGAATGAAGGTCTCTCGACGTCAGAAGCCTAGACACCTCCAAGTCTTTCTCAACAAATCAAATGGTTTCAAAGGTCCACACAGGTCGTTCGTACTTTCCAGTGTCCTAAAATGTCCTTTTTTGGCCCGGTTTCGCGTGTCAGTTCTTTGATGCGAGCATTTGGTTCTCCGTGGGTTTGACGATCCTTGGACAGCATGTGATGCAGATGTAGTATGCACCAACTGTGGCCCAATATTTCCCGGACATTGCTTGGTTCTGCGGAGATCCGACCTCTGAGTCACTGAGGTTGGTGGGTTATTTGGTGGTGGTGGCGGATGCTTTGGAATCCTGGCATTTGCCAAAGACCTATGGCCTGGCCTTGGGTGCTGCTGTGGTGCCCTGGCATGGACTCAGCACGGACGCGGATAGGCCTTGCCGCCGTTTCCCATCGCTTAGTTTCCAAGGCCTTGCCACTCTCGTTTCTGGAACCCAAGTACTTGGCCTTTAGCTCAAGTCTCAGCGTGGGAGCCAATGTCTACTTGGTTGGTTTCTTGGCAGAGAACAATTGGCTTGGCTGATATGGACTTTCTTCCCTTTGTGCTTTGGAGATTTTCTTCTCGCCCGTCAGCACCGATGTATTGACATATTGAGAATTTGACTGGAACAGTCCTTTTCATCCTCAAAGTGGTTCTTGCATTCTTGATTGAAAAGCCTTTACTAGAGTTACTAGAGTCATTGGATGCCTTGCTCAATCTTTGCAATTGGTTTTGGTGATGTAGTTGTGTCAGACTGGAGATTTCGGTAACAGCCTCCCTGAACAATTTTTTTATCAAACAAACACACAAACAAATCGGAGCAAATCGGTGCTGCAGAGACGAAGCATCCATGCGGCCATGCGGCTTAAATTCAGCCCTGTGTTGCTTACAGCACCAGCCTCTTGAATCAGATGTGCTCGTGCCGATGTCTGAGGTTTGATTGCGGTGCTCTTCTCCTACAAGAAGCTTGGTTCCCATTGCAAGATCAATTTGGGAAAGGTTTCACTGGTTTCACTCTGCTTTTTGCACTCAAACCTTCGAATTCTGCCAAGTGGTTTGAGGAGAGAAGAGCCGCCCGTGGAGTTTTGCCTGGTCGGCTATGGACCCGGTTTGATCACCATGTGCAGTGCATTGATGCAATCCCTAATCTTTCAGCATCTCGCCTCAATTTGTATCTTGGGAGGCAAGGAACAACATTACACACTCGGAAACTTTATTCTTTCAAATCCAATGCGGATGCCGGCTTTGGCAGTGATGGCCATTGCAGTATCAGTAGAGATCCTCAGTTTGAGAGGCCTTGAATCGATGCCATTTGTTTCCCATGTACTGTACAGACAGACAAACATACACATACACTCAGACATTTCACAAAGGTTTACTGATTGCAAGTGAGCGACCAAGCCGGCAAATTTCTCCAAGGATGTGCACGCTCCCGATGTATGAGACATTGAAAGATCGGAGTGTCAAGCGCTTCAGCGCTTGTTTGCTGTCGAGTTATTTGGCAATGAAAACAGCAGGGAATCGACTTGTCATGTCACGGATTTTCAGATCCCCTGGATTGGTCACAAAGATCTCAAGCTCAGCGCCACTCCGACAGCCAAGACCAAGTCTAGTCCAAATCAATTTGTCTTATTATTTGTCTTTACATCTTCAGGTTGCGGATTGCCAAGCCCACCTGCTCATGGTTGTTATGTTTGATGTTTTGTAATGTTTTGTATCCCGTTTTTTTTTGGCATTGTTTCGTAGACTTCTTGAGGCTTTGTCTTCGTTTTCCTGCTCTTTGCCGCACTCTGCTTCATGTCTCTGAGCCTCTACGGCTCAAACGTCTCCTCCAACATCCTGCCGCTTGGTAGATGGGCAACCGCTGTCATCAGCACCGGCACTGAAGCATCAGCTGCCGAAACATGCCGAAACATTCATGGTCTTTCAATGTCTTTCATATTTTCTCCACGTTTTGAAGCACAGCGGATTTTTTAATCTCTCAGGCAAAATTTGCCGCAGACTCCTTGGGGCAACTTTGGACGCATTGCAATGGGTCTCTCCGTGCTTGCAGTGTAGCTCGGTTTCATATTGAGCTGGTACTGAATCTTTGGAAAATCTGATCAGATTAGTGAATCAAAGTTCAGGTGAATGCTGCCCGTGTCACTTTGCTGGGACCATCTTGTTCCTTTTATGCCAAGGTATCCGATTTACTTGGAATCTATGGTGGCACCTCTGAGGCATGCAGAGGCGCAGAAAAGTCCAGAAAAGTCCAGAAAAGTCCAGAAAAGTCCAGAAAAGTCTGATTTTTTGCTCGACACTTGAGCAACATCTTTTGGTCAAGTGATGGACCACTCACATAGAATTGGTCGACCACGACAAAATTGGGTGTATAGATATAGATCGAATGAAGACATACATTGCAGATTCAGCCATGCTGAATATGGAGACCCTACCCAAAATGTTGCGATTTTGAGGGCGCAAAACCGAGCAATATAGTCAGCCAAGCGCTCCGGCGCATCTCTCGGTGCTGATGACCTCGGCCATACCATGGGGGTCAAATTACCACTAACAGACTATAATAGACTTAATAGACTATATATAAGTAAATATAACAGCTATATATATATAATATAATATATATATATATATATTTACCATTGACATTGATATCAATATCCATCAATATCCATTAATTTCCATTAATATCCATTAATTATCATTAATATCCATTGATTATAATTTTTTTTAGCATTAGTTCATCGACAACCTCAGCGAAATCAGATCTTCAATCTTTCGCGCTCGTTGATAGGCACGGGCCCTGCGACACCACAAGCCTCTGCAGCTGCCATCCCCAGCGAGTTCCACCGGCTTCGATGAGTGTGATGCCAGCAGAGGCAGCGACTTCTTGGCAAAACCTGTTGGAAAATTGGAAGATTTGTAAAAGCTTTTGAAAACAGCAGAGTTGGAAGATTTGTTGGAGAGTTTGTTGGAGAGTTGGAGAATCTGTGAGATCCGAGGCTTGATTTTGCTACTTAGAATGGAACAACTACAAGTTACAAGCAGAAGAGCGAGTCAAACGTCTCGTTACGTTGTTTGGACAATTGGATAATTCAGGACTTTCCGTCTTTTTCGTTGTTTATTTGTCACACACCAAGACTTTTTACATGATTTAATCCCTGCTCAATGCCACACCCGCGCAGAGCCTTCGTGCAATTCTTTGCCTTTACGACGTCTGTCGTCGGCACATTTGGAACGCATTAAAATGCGTGTGCCTCGGCATTTCAGAGGGAGTGCAGTGGGTGGGACAGGCTTGGAGACGAAGGGCTCTTCCTTTCAATCTCTCCATCTCTATCCGATCAGCATGGGATATACCGATCAGATCCGATCAGGGTGGGCCTCAGGATGGGTCCTTTGTGTGTCCAGTCCGGAGCGTCAGCCATCGTCCCAGGTTCTTGGTTTCCGCCTCTGGACGCCCTTGCGGCCCTCACAATTGGCTGTTCCACTTGTGGTTGGTGCAAGTGCTCTTGGAGGCGCCAAATCCCGGTTGGGATGGGGAACATCCCAGCATTAGTGGAAGTGGAAAGATGTGAAGGTTTCGACAGGGTTTAAATGGTGTTTCAATATATGTTTTGTATTGTTATACGTATATATATATATATACATATGTATTCTATTATATGTATTGTATATCATTCATCATTAAATTCACCGAGCTTTGGGTATACCGACTTCAGGAAAATTCTGAGCTGATAAAGCATGTGATCGTGTGAGGTACTGTGGCTCCTCACCTGGGCAACTTGGCAAAGGAATCTCTCGCGAAGTGTCAAGGTCAATGAAGCCGACCGACCAATAGTTGAAACTGAAGAAATCTTGTTAGTATAGATCCAAGTTTCAGTTTGTTCCAACATCCTTTTATCATCCTTTTATCCAACATCAATTTCTGTACCGCTGCATGGGCATGCTTCTTGAGCATGTGAAACATCTGAAACATCAGGCGCCAGGGATCTCCTTCTTCCTCTCCCTCTCACTATTCACGCTATGCACGTTCTCGAGTTCGGATTCTAAGGTGCCTGCAACATCATGAATGGTGCGAGTCAGGCCAGGCTTCGCGGGTGAAGTGGCAACCGATCTCTCATACCTTGCCCGTAATGTAAAAGATCCCCTGAAGACGTCCCAAAAGACACCGAGAAACAGTGGTTTAGGATGGTTTAGGATCTACTCATTTGGGGTCTTCTTATTGGGTACAGTATCTAGATCTCATTCTATCAATTTCTATCTCATTCTGGATCTTACTATTGGTCTCTATTTTGATATAGCCATGGAGCCATGGAGGGCACAGCACAGTCACAGCAGGTCGCGGCCATGGTGGGCTGGGCCCCTGGCTTCACCGGGCTGTTTCTGCTGGATCGACCTAGCGCTCAGCTGGGCTTGTGCTGGCGAGGCCTAATGTCTGGCACTCAGGATGTTTATTGACATTCATTGTGCATCTTGTGCATATATATATATGTATATTTATATATATATATATATATTAATATATATATATATATTAATATATATTTTTTGTCAGACTGCATGTGGATGCGAGAGTTCGCTGCGGCAGGTTCTGCTCATGTTGAATTCCTCCTGGTCTCACTTACCTGGCAAAATCCGCGCCAATAGCATGGCCCATCTCTGTGCTGACCATGCTGCGGCAGCGTGCTAGGAAAGTCTCAGGTAATTGATCCAGGTCCACCAGATGGTCCACTGGTGGGAAGTGTGAGAGGAAACTTTCTGCTAACCCACGGCAAAAAGCCGGGGGATACTCTTTGAGTATCGCCGTTCGGAACCTTCCCTCAGCGTCGACTCCGATCGTGGCGGCACGAGGAAGATCAGGTCGAATCGCGTTGGCCCTGATATGCAGTGGAAGATCCGGAAGGTTCAAGGTCAGCAGGCCCGTCCTCTTTGTGCTAGTGGCACCAAGGAGACCCTGGGCGCATTCTCGAAGTTGGAAGCCCGGGAGATTCAAGATGAACTGCATGAGCGGAAGGCGCCATATTCAGCTTGTTCTGGTTCTCCTGGGTGCTCCAAGACGCCAAGTCCTCCAGTGGTGGAGAGTCGCACCATTCCTTGTAGGCTAAAGCCCAGTAACACATGGCCATCGTGGAGTTGTTGCATTTCTCGCAAAGAGAGGGACGGCAATCCCCAAAGGAACTGCCGGGTCCTGATGACCCTCGGTCCTCGATGAACAGGCTGTTGTGGTCCCAGAACGACCTTGCCACGGGCAATCGACCACGTGCAACAGGGAGGTCCACTAAGCATCCCAATCACGTAGCCATCTCCCATGGCATCAAGCCAGTATTTCTGTGTACTGGGACGGCTGATGTCCCCCCAGGTGCTGTCGATCACTAAGTCGACCGATACGACTATGACATCCTGCAGGTGCTTGGTCGCCGCGATCTTGTCGACGAACCACTGGAAGTCTCCTGGCCTCCGTCTGCCGGAGTAGGCGTGCAGGATCACGCGCTCACGGTAAAAGACGCGAGGGCAGGTTGTTGCAAAAGGGCTCCAGGCGCACTCCAGGTTGGCCAAGTCATGGCACCACAGCTCGTAGAGCTCTAGGGGGTATAGATGGGACGCTTCTGCAGAATCGGTCTCAACGGCTTGGAGAAACGGCCAATGGGCTGCGTCTCCCAGGTCAGAAAGAAGTTGCTGAATCTGCTCCCGTGTGAGGTGCGTATCCATGACAGCTTCTTCTGTGAACCCTTGAGCCACCGCCTGCAGGGTAATGCGCGTTTGAGTCCATCCAATGTAGTGCTCGCTGATGGTGTTCTGCAGGGCCGCAAACAGTCGTGCGAGGTCCTTCTCGTCCGTCTCATAGATCTGTAGCGCTAAAGCCTCGAATAGTGGTTGATGATGGAGTTCAACTTGTCCTGGTGGTACATCTTGTCGATGTGGGCCATGGACTCTCTGTACTGGTAATAGACCGTCATGCTGCTCTCGCAGCTCGTTGTTGATCTTCGAACCTTTGCCTGGGGCAACTGTCTGATAGATCGGTCTCGAGCTGAGTATGCCGCGGCAATAATGCGCAGTGCGCAGATGAGCCTGCAGCTTGTCATGACTGTGAAATTCACGGAGGCAGGCTTCGCATATGGTGCCAGCAATCCATTGTCGTTCATGGGCTACGATTCCATGTGCACGGAAGAGATGTGCTCCTTCTCCTGCCTTTGAGCGGCAGCGTTTGGCGCAGTACATGCATCCAAAGTGGTGCTGCTGCTGACGTTCATCAAAAAGTTCTCGGACAGGAGCTGTGTGAAGTCGACCTCGATCAGATAGATGGCAAAGAACATCTTGATGTAGTCGACGAATCATCATATCATCTTCTCTTTTCATGCAGCTGAGCCGGGCTCCACGTTGCAATAGTGTTTTCCAATAGCTACGGTGGTACCGGAGCACGTACTCCCAGTCTTCAAAGTGTTGGGCAGGATCTCGCAGCCTGCTCGTGTCTGCTATGAGAGCCCATAACCATTGCAGATCATCGCAAAGAAGGGCCAACCAGTTGTGATCAGCACGGAAGATGGCCCACGGTGTGACTGCTTCACACTTGTAAAGAAGACCAAGATAGCGAAGCCTCACAATGCGGAGCATGTCCTCTGGTGCTGGCAGAGTCTGGCAGAGATGCTTGAGTCAACACGTCTGCATCTTGTATCGCTGCGTCTGGCGGCAACTTGAGCAGTCTGCGGTATAGGCGCAGAATGGCGGTACGGAAGTACTCGAAGGTCTTGTTGTCGCCAAATGTCCATGATTCCATGCTGTAAGCAATTTTGCTGACCACCAGTGACTGGAACAGTTCTGCTCTGCGTTGAAGCGAAAAGGCCGCATTCTGGAAGAGAAGTTTTCTGTGTGTCGCAAACGCAGCATTGCCAATCGCAATCCGTCGTCGAACTTCTCTGTGTGAAAGGCCTGTGTGGTGAGCTATACTGCCCAGATGGGTATAATGTCCAACAACAGAGATGTTCTGCGTGCCATATTCGGTGGTGATGGGCATTTGTTGTCCGTTGGCGGCACTGAAGTATTTGACGCGCAGCTTCCTGGATCCCGCTCCTCTAAAGGTGAACAGGATTTCACTTTTTCCACGGTCAAGATTGGGGGTAACCCCATGTGCTGTGCATGTCTCCAGCAAAATGCTGGCCGCCACTCCTGCTTGACTTTCCACCCCTGCAGCTGTCTGATGGGACAAAGTCAGGCAGAGATCGTCCATCCACGTTGGCCCAAGCAGGGTATGTTCCACAATGGGTGCATTGGCGGCGTCGACAAAGATGCCTGTGGCCTCAGCATCCTCGAAGGTCTCCAAGATGCCAATCTCCCCCAGACGCTTCTCGACAATGGTGAGAATTCGAGAGAACATGTATCCAAAGACTACATCGGCAAAAGGGTCGCCAGGCCTGCTGCCGATGAGAGTGTGAACTCGATCCGTCTGGGTCATCATCTTGAAGTGTGTGTTGGTATGCAAGGCTTGCAGGGCTCGGCACATATGCCGTGGTAAGCCAGCCATGCTAGTGCCAGAGGGAAGTTGGAGTAGAGCTTGAAGATCCGCCAAAGCATCAGCTGGTAGATGCAGCCGGGCTGCCACCGTGGCTAGTAAAGAGTCAGGAATGTGGCCACCAACTGAGATTGGTCTCAAGACACGGTAGAACGCTTCTCTGAGATCTAAAAAGACCAGGGCGTGAGATCTGCTCAGGTGTTTTGCTCTGCGGGCAGCAGCTCTGATGTAGTGCACGCCGAGCGACACCGGGATGGATTTTCTGCCACCTATTTGGGCCGATTGTAAGAAGGCCTCATAGATGGTTGACTGATGGTCCCGGACTGCTCGATGGACTGATTTGGCCACATGTGAGCTGATCAGCAGGGAGCGATAAGACTCACATAGGTGTTGAGGGCCTTTTTTCTTCCATGCGGCTACAAGGACCCCGCCCTTGTGCAACAAGGCCTCTTGTCCGTGTGTACAGAGCTTCAAAAGTTGGCTGTACGCCCACCTTGCCATGGACACAGGGAAGTGGTGGCATAGTTCAGGTGGAATGTGATCTTCTCCCACAGCTTTGTGGTCCTTGACTCTACGAAATGCCGCTTCA
>Ga0126342_10006561_pt1 | contig 20666 bp, 12 predicted proteins | sample Cyp1metagenome_FD_92528 | JGI IMG/M metagenome (GOLD analysis project Ga0126342, IMG submission 92528) | Coral microbial communities from Lord Howe Island, Old Settlement Bay, Australia - Cyphastrea 1 metagenome | ecosystem: Host-associated > Invertebrates > Cnidaria > Coral ...
AAAAAGCAAAGAAAAGCAAGGGAAGCAAAAAAGCAAAAAAGCAAAGAAAAGCAAAGAAAAGCAAGAAAAGCAAAAAAAGGAATAGAAGCAAAGAAGCAGAGAAGCACTGCAGGAGGCAATAGATTAAGCAGGAAGAAATCCAAAAAAAATTCCCTAAACTAAAAAAAAAAACCTAAATAAATGGCCCTCCAATGACAAATGACTCAAATAGGGACATGAATGCCTCAGACGTCTGGCGTACAAAAACTCATGGGCAAAATTTGGCAAAACAATACTGCCATGTCATAAATAACCTTAAGTTGGGTTTACCAAGAGAAGCTGCTTTTGCTGATGTTAAATAACCCCACTATATTCTACAATATCTACTATATTAAACATTATTGAACCTACATATTACCAGCCCCAGAACCTTGACCAACGGCTCCATTGTTGAAGTCAGTTCACCCACTTTTCTCAAAGTTCGGGGTTGATCCTCCCGAAAGGAACATTATTTTCATGATTTCATAATCCAGCTGGGGCCTTGTTTGGTTTCAGAATTCCAAACTGAACTGGAAAAATCCATGGCAACCAAATAATTATAAATAAATAACATTCCAGTTTATCATTCCACGTTATAAATCAATAACATGTGAGCGCTCATGTAATAACTGGCCATGTTACTCTCTGGTAAACTAACGTAACTATGGAAAATCACCATTTTTAATGGGAAAACTCACTATAAATGGCCATTTTCAATAGCTATGTTAAATTACCAGAGGGTATCCACCAGAAAATAACAAGTTCCAGTACTTTTCATCCCTTTTTGGATGTGGTGTCCATCCCGTGTCCATCGTCTGTGGGGCGCCATGATGCATCTCCAATCTGGGTCATATATGTAGGAAACATCTATGGTGAATGGCATCATCTCTGAAACCAAATCTATGACGATCCACCACAGAAATATTTTTTTTCACAGAATGGCATATCTGGTGATATATATGAGAATGGCCATCATATATCAGAATCACCACAGAAATGGTGCTGGTGTAGGAATAGCAGAACACCCAGTGTTCTATGTGTCGCTCAATGTCAGCGAAGCAGGGAACCACAGAAATAGTCAACATACCATCTGGTTATTTAACATAGCTATGGGCCATCTATAAATGGCAAGTTGTTATTCATAACCAGAGGGTAGTTGTCTTCGATCATCGGATTTCGATAGATTTCACATTGTAAATTCACCAATAATTAGGAAACTTAAGCAGTAATTTTCAGCCAATTCGTCTGAAAATAAGGCGATTTTCCTCGAAATATGCAATGGATTAGCCTCTGGTAAACGTTTACAGTTTGCTATTGAAAATTGCCATATGAAATAGTGGATTTTCCCATGAAGAATGGTGATTGTCCATAGTTTTTTGTACGTTTACCAGAGGGTATCACTATCGTAATTTTTCGCCGATCCAGCTGGCTCCTGGACCCCAATCCAGGTTGCTCCCCCAACTTTGGGATGCGATTGTGCCACAGCTTGGATTTCTGCTAGGCATCCCCACATTGCAATCGCAGCGCCTGCAGCGGGAATGATCAAAAAACGATCGCCGAGAACTGAAGATTTTGTGGAAATATCATACCAATCAATGTAGTAATAGCAACGCAAAACATATATAGAAATATCGGAACTATGGTTGTCCGACAAAACTCTGGATATTGAAAGGTAATGTGTGGATATGTGTGGATACATTAAAAAAACAGGGGATGTTGACCAGCAAGGATATCCACATGGCATTCATGAAGAACAGCGTTTACATTTTGCATGTGGAAAATCAACGGCTTCCCGTTCGGAAAATGATCGATTAGTTGTAAATGGTGTTTTTTTTCCACATCTATGTGAGTTTACAGGAAGGGTACTATGCAAAAATCATCATTGAATATTTATTTATTTTGATGTTCATTGCCAACTAGACTCGCTGAAATTCCATCACATTCCAAGTTTATTGCTGAATCAAATTCCTCTTCCATGGTTGATTAATTCCTTCTTAATATTTGATGAACGCAATCCTGATATAGTATTGAACCATAATATGAACCAATTCATTTTGTGGGCCCACACCATGAGCGTATTCAACATGGGGCGGGATCAATACATGTGCCAAATATTTTGGGTATGACTGTCATAGTGTACCCCTAATTCCTTTGGCTATGTATTTTTAGGAGAAAACTCAATTTCAAGACGCAAGCAGTTCCATTAAATCCAGTTAAGCCCAATCAAACCTCATCAAACCTGTAGAACCAGCATTTCTGCAGGTTACTTGGATGTGCAGCCCAATTCGTAAGTGGTTTATATCCCAAACATAGCTGTAGACCTTCCTGGCATGCGCCCCCACAAGGTGGTGCCCCTACAAATCTACAGCATGGTTAACCTATAGTTATGACAAATACCCTTCCCCAATACCAAACTGTAGCCAATCTAGTTAAGTTAAATATCAACTATTCATATTATATCTATGCCATAAACGGTCATAAACCATGGTTAAATTAGTTATGCCAACCATACAAGAACTCTTTTTGAGATTACCATCCCCGCCGCAGAAAGTTCCCAGAGTCCCCATTGAAACCTCTCGGACGGCAGGAAGGCCATGGCACGGGTCCCGGGTCTCTGTCTGACAGTAGGCCCTGATTTGGGGATGGGTTGGGGATAGAACATGGCGTGTTGTTTGATATTTAGGGAATGAACCAAAATGGTAGGCTTGTTTGCTATTTACCTAAATGAGCTGTTTTTTTTCTGGGTAGGTTTGCTATTCAGAGAATGCACCATTTTGGGCTAAGCTACTTGGAAATGAAACTGTTCAACTTATCTTGAAAGACTAAAATGAGGATTACTCAGATAACGATATTCCATTCAAAATATATATATATATATAATCAGTATATAATAAATAAATAAACAAATAAATAAATAAATATTATATATTGTGGAAATGGATAACTAAGATCAATGGGTATACTAAAATTACGAAACAAACCAGTGGCAAACCCCTAATTTTCATTGGGTACAAAGCGGGTCAGTTTGCGCCATGGTCTCACTCTGTGAGTAGGACCCTGAACTGCTGTGGATTGAGACACATATTGAGAGCAAAAACATATTGGCGTGAATGATCTCAATATTATTTCCCTAGTTGATCATATTCCATACTACTCAGATTAGCTGTTGTAGCATACAGTAGGATTTTTCTCTTTAGAAAAGCTGTGGCCGGGCAATTCAGTTTGGTGAGGTGTCATCGTGATGTCTACTTGAGTCTACTTCTCTCTCTCTCTCTCTCTCTCTCCCTCTCTCTCTCCCTCTCTATCTACAATCTGGTACCACAATGGCAACAGGAGGCGGCGAAGCACTTGTGGCTGCCAGCAGTGGCACGTGGATTCGAAAAAAGTTGGCCTGGTCAATGGCCAGCAAGTTTGGTCAACCTCTTGTCACCAGACTTTATCATCGGATCTTTGTCTTTCAAACCTCAAACAAATGGAATTGTGATTGCCTTTACCCTCTGGTAATTAAAGTTGGCTATGGAAAATGGCTCATGTATAGATGATTTCCCGACTAAACATGGTGATTATGTGATTATCCATAGCTATGTTAACTTGCCAGAGGGGTGCCCATCATTATGACTCGCCAGATGTGTCAATTGTGACCATGAATGCTGTTCACCTTTTCGAGGTAAACCACATCTGGTTGGTGGTTGACCTACCCCTCTGAAAATATCTGAAAAATATTAGTCAGTTGGGATGATTATTCCCAATATATGGAAAAAACATGTTCCAAACCACCAACCACATCAGCTAGTTTTGAAACTCTTGATTAAACGTTCAAAGTTCAATCTACAAATAATTTGGTAACCCAAAAATGTGCTAATCTACCATTGGCAAAAACCAAATTCATCAAAACCCGTGGTTCCCAGAAATTCTGACTGTCAATCCCAGCGTGTGGAAATTTGATAATGCCATTACATTACCAAAAATCGTAGCCCAGTTATCTCAGTGTTGTTGTTTGAACCATTTAAAAACATGCAAAAACACAGACACTGATGGTTTTTTGCTGGTGAAATCCCATAGTTTTGTTGTTAGAATTCACCCAGATTATTCCCATTGTATCTCTAGAAATATACTCATTGTACCACCGCTGGTCTTGCTTAAATCCCAGGTTGCTGGTGAATTCCGCTATCCATATCCGTTTTTTATTTAACGATTGATTGGAACCACCGCAAAATCAGCAAAATCTGTTGTTAAAACACAAAAAAAAACACTCAGCAACCACAAAATTTGCAAAACAATCGCGCAATGTTTGCTAACATCACCCGAGAATCACTGAAAAAACTTCTTTACCAAAAACAACACACACAAAAAAAACAACAACAACAAAACACAAATATACTGGATGGTGGTTTCAACCCCCTGAAAAATATTAGTCAGTTGGGATTACTATTCCCAGTATGGAAAGATAAAAATATATTCCAAACCACCAACCAGTTTTTTTTTGTGGATAAACCATATTCATGGATAAATAAACCATAGTTATTGTGGATAAACCACATATTCATGGTACCTCCATTGATTTATCATTTATGTGGCAAAACCATAGTATCATATAGATAACCATAGATATTTTATTGGATAATCATTATGACTGACCATTATGAATGGATTATAACCATTTATATTCGATCATGACCACCATGATTCCAGGGTTCGGTCGCAGTGAGGTTGTTATAATTTATCCAGCAGCATGTATAATATGGTTGAATGTTGATTATTGTTGGCTATATATATTGTTCCATTATACTACCATTATCCCATAGTATGGTTGTTTACACTTTGATGGTAAATTGATAGTAATTCAACAACAAAACACACATATATAATTCCATATGTAGATGATATAAAATATATGATAATCATCCATATGATAAACCCATATCAAACCTCTATTTTTGGGTAAATATCCCATTACTGTAAAACGGTGTAAAATTAAAGGTATGATTCATAACCAAGCAGTATATATCATCCGATTTCCTGAACAACTTCACCATCCCCTGGGCATTCCAAACGGCGGTTCCATGGGGCGCGACGTCGCACCTCCCGCCAGTGTCGCCCCAGCAGGGCGTCCAGGTCCACGTAGTCCAGACGATTCGCCAGGACCAGGGCGCGGACGTACCTGGCGTCCACTGATCCTACAATGTTTAACCACTATTAACCATCATTAACCATCATTAATGATCCATTTTAATAGGTAAACCATCTATTACTATACAATCCTATGGTTTCCTGTAGATTTTCGATAGCTAAGTTGGTTAACAAAAGCCCCAGTAACTAGTTCGTTATTTGCGCACCATAAACCATAGTGAAATTGGAGTGATATGTGCACCAACTGAACGCTATCGAACGGAGGCCTCACATTGTATAGTAATAGATGGTTTACCTATTAAAAATGGATCATTAATGATGGTTAATGATGGTTAATGATTGAAAAAAGGTGCCGCTGGTGCCATTCCAATGGCCTCCTAGAACCAATAGCCATGCTGCAGGAGTGGGCGTAGCATGGCGTAGCCACGCTGATCCACCTCCTCTGAGACACATCATGACTATAGATATAGCATGATATAGCACAAAGCCAATCCTTCACCGAGTTTCAAAGCAATCTTACTAGCTAGATCTAGCTAGGGCCCCCGTTGTACCAACGTGGCCCTCAAACAGAAAGTTCCAAAGAAATCAGATTGGAAGGCAAGTGGAAAGAGATTTGGGATAGAAACCAGCCCAGCGAAAGGCGATGATTGAAGCGCTGTTCAATTTTGGCACTTCAAGGATCATTGATCACATGATCACCTCACTTATTCATTGATATCAAACAGAAAGGCTATATAGGTAACATGACCCCAGTTCGGAACAATGAACACTTATTCAATGTAAGGCCATGAAATAACCCCAGTAACTGGGGACTCAACAAAATCTGACCCTACCCAGCCCAGTTGGTTCCAGGCGCAGCCGCGCACTCGCGGACGGCGTCACTGTTACTGAAGGCCGCTCTGGGTTCACGTTGTTCGAAGAGCCGAATCACCTGGCGGTGGTTGGAACATCCTCCGACCGCGCCTTTTGGAGTGATAAATGGCTAGGGGATGCGGGATGCGGTACTAACGGATCAATTTATTGGGTCCCCGAATTCATTGGATGGAGAAAATATGAGAAAATGCTAAGAACTGATAAAGTATCTTATGTTATGTTGTTAAAGTGTTGATCAATCTTATTCTCAATCCCATTTGTGGATCCATGTGGAATCGCCAGTTTGGGGAATGGTGAGGAATGGTGAGGCCAGTGGCCACAACGTTGGTGGGTCCTAGCGGATGGTAACGAAGATTAGAAACAGCCAATGTCCCTGTGCTCAGTGGCATCCGAGATCACACATGTACAGTGTTTGGATATGGATCCCAGGTGCTAAGTGGACAACAACCACATTACAGCTCCGTTTATAAATGGGATATACCTGGGTTGTATATGGGTCAATAGGCACTTACTGGGATGCACCCCAAAATCATCCCGTTGTGTAAGCGCTTGGTTTGCCTGCGCTGGCCCAAAAGCCTTTGATTGTGGAGTGGTTCGTTTTGGAGTCATACTGAAGGAGGTTTACCATTGGAACACAACCATGCATGGATAATATGAGGTCATGAGGTAGACCAAGAATACACCTCTATTAGAGCCAGTCTGTATCATCCATGTCTAGTAAATTTGTGGATGGATTACAACCTTAATATGAATGTATGTATGAGATACATAGATGGGATAGAGAGGAAATAATGGCTGTACAAAACTGTTTGACATCTTGCAATGTTGCAAAACCAAAAGTAGACCTTTCCAGTAACCAACCACCAGGGGATCGTTTTAGGTAATCTTTATAATTTAAATAAATAAGGATATACCATGATATACCCAACTCAATAAAACCCAATGAAGGATGGTTTGGGGCATTGGGTGTCCCTCATCAACATCTTCTTTCTTGTTTATCACATTGGATTTGCCCAATAATTGGCACCCCTGCATCCCAGGTTTGATCATAATGGTATATATTTGTATATTCTTGTCCCTTTCTTTAAAATGTCATTTGAGGTATTCTACATTTTGGGTAAATGCGGTGGGTCGATAACACTCTATTCAACCCCATGCCCCCCATATATTCTGGTCAGACGGTGTGTGCATGGATGTGTATATATATATATACATTTATTCATACATAATACAAACAATATAGACATCCCAAATTTTGTTGGTCGAATCTACTTTTCCAGTGGACAATCGCAGTTTGTATTGGCTACATACTGTCTACATTATCTATTTTATCTAGTTGATGTATCTAATTTATAGATCCTACCCTCTGGTAAACTAACATAACTATGGGAAATCACCATTGTGAATAGGTAAATCCACTATAAATGGCCATTTTCAATAGCTATGTAACAAATTACCAGAGGGTATAGATCCTATCTGTAATATTCCCATATGGGGTTTCCAATCTGTCAAGATACCCCCGAAAAGCACCCAGTCCTGGATGACCATGATTCAGTATTGAAACAACCACGGTGACGACTGGGGATCCCCCATGACTTAAGAAACTCCCAATGAATCAATGGGAGATCTTCAAGATCCCATTGATTGGAGGTACCCACCATATCCACCATTTTTTAAAGGCCTGTTTTTTAGGCCTTTTCAGGGATATCCCCAGAAATTTTGGCCCAAAAAACGTACCTCCAATCAATTGGACCCTGAAGATCTCCCAATGAATTAATCCCTCAGCAGGGCCTGTTGCGGATCATAATGATTCAGCGCCCGCAAGAGCTCTGCAAAGCCTTGGTCTCTCCATGTTTTCTAAGTGGGATAACCTTCAATGAATCGAAGGATAAATATAGATGTTATAGAAATATCTATGGATCACATACTCAAAATGCATCAAAACACCGTAAAACAGCAAAGATAGATACTATAAATAATAAACATGCTGATTTTCCAGCAGTTAATTAGCTTTTAACCAAGAAATTAAGCAGATAATCAAATATATAACATATGGTGATTGTCTGAGAGTGGTATCTATCCCCAAAACGCGGAATATCATATAGGTGGCAACCATGCATCAAGTATCAAGCAAATCAAGGATTTGAGCAAACAAAAGACTTTTCTATCATGTCAATGGGAATTCCAGGATCCTAAAATGGATGCACGTTAGTACCATATAAAGCCAATTGGGTGTATCTCCCCTTACATAGTCCTAAAAAATAGGCCTTATACATGGTAGGTACCTCCAATTTAGGTTCCTGAAATGGCCATTGATCATGCGGTTGGAAAAGTCAAGTCGTAGCTCCTTAGTTCCCTCCTGACCACAAGGTGGTTAGCCTCCTCAGCTGTAAATTGGTGTATAACTCCGTTACCTATAGATTTCTATCTGGTCGGTGGTTTTAAACATCTTGAAAAATATGAAAGTCAATGGGAAGGATTATCCCATATATGAAATGGAAAATAAAAAATATTCCAAAACCACCAACCAGTATAGACTTCTATATAGATATATCATAAACCCAATCGTTAACGAAGTGATATAAACCTTGGCCATTATAAATCCATGATCAACTCCGCTGTTGCTTCACTCTCCATGTTTTCTTCATTTTTGATGGTGAAAAATCACCATTTTCATTTGGAGGCTGCTGACCCCACCAAATAGTTCAAACTGAATTTTTAAATAATTCACAAACCTGAAAATAACTGAAATAAGTGAGGCCTTCTCCCTTCTGTCGGCCCGCCATGAGAACAGAAACGAACCGATGGCAGCCTTGAGCGAACACACCTCCACCCCCAAGCCCCCAAAGTTAAACAAGAACCTTTCTACGCATTTGGGGGTGAATGTTTTAACTTTAACCCGACCCCCAAATTCATTTACAAGTGAGCTCGCGGCTCAGCATGCGGCTGGATTTCCCCCATGTTGAATCTCCCGCAGAACATGTCATAAAAGATGTCAATATGAAACCAGCATGGGGTGGTAAACCTAGGGCCCCGTCCGCAATATGTTTCGCCCACCTATCCCCGTCCTTGTCCAAGCTGCATACCAGGGGTCAAGCGGTTTCTTTCCGAGTTCGTGGAGGTCTTGAGCGACACTGACACCGTTTTCTTTTGTAGATTCGCTTGTAGATTCAGCGCATGAGCGACACTGACACCTTTTTCGCTTGTAGTTTCCTTGTAGATTTCGTGGGGGTCTTGAGCGACACTGACACCTTTTTCGTGGTGTCGTCCGCCACCTATACATTCTTTCCACACAGCAAAAACATCAGAGATGATTCCCCGAATCCAATTCCCATCGTTCCCCGTGACATCACAGTGAGGTCATTCTAATTCATATGATTTTACATCTATTGCCATATATCCAGAAATATTATCCATATATTCATCATTCATCATTCATCCATATATTGCATATATATTATCACAGATATTAGGATATCACCATATGTATGGATATGAGGTCATTCATCCAGATTGTATCCATCCCCCAAAAAGAGCTCGATGATTTTCCCAGCTATGTTTGACACCGAGTATTGCGATTTTTTTTTCTGGTTGGTGGTTAGCGTATCCCTCTGAACCACAAGGTGGTTAGCCTCCTCAGCTGTAAATTGGTGTATAAACTCCGTTATTTATAGATTTCTATCTGGTTGGTGGATTCAATCCCTCTGAACAAATATTAGTCAATGGGAAGGATTATCCCATATATCATGGAAAATAAAAAATGTTTGAAACCACCAACCAGGTATAGATACCCTATTGTAGACCCAATGATCTATCTATCAATCAATCTATCCATCTTTCAATCTATCTATCGATCTATCTATCCATCCAACCCTCCATCCATCCATCTATCTGTCTTGAAAAGCTATATATAAAACTATCTATGAAAAAATATCTATCTATAAAGCTATCTATCTATATTAAAAATCAAAATCTATCTATAAAACTGTCTGCCTATCTATCTATCTATCCATCTATCTATCTGTCTATCTATCTGTCTGTCTGTCTATCTATCCATCCACCAATCCATCCATCCATTCATCCATCCATCCATCTATCTGTCTGTCTATCTGTCTGTCTATCTGTCTGTCTATCTATCTATCTTTCTATCCATCCATCCATCTGTCTGTCTATCTGTATGTCTATCTATCTATCTATCTATCCATCTATCTAACTATCTAACTATCTATCTATCTATCTCTCTACCTATCTATGTATCTATCTATCTATCTATCTATCCATCTATCTATCTATCCATCCATCCATCCATCTATCTATCTATCTAACCATTTCATACCCCAAATGTCCTGTACTATCAACCATGTATCATAACTGTACTATAACCAAAATGTCCTGTACCCCAAATGTCCTGTACTATAACCATATCATCCATATCATTCATCCATGTATCTATCATACCTGATTATACTGTCCTGTACTCCCAACTTCAGGACCGGCACAACTCCAGTGTTCCCGCCGTTCTCGTGTTCCCGCTGCGCTCCCAGGCGTCTCGGATTTTCAGGCTCCAGGTCCATGGACCTTCGAGCGGAGATTCGCTTTGTCAATGGTGATGCCATTTATGGTCAATGAATAGGATACTGCCAGATAAACTACGTTAGGTACAATATAAGAACATGTATGAATATAAATGTAATAGAATATCATTGTGTATTTAAGATGAAATCACAATTAAAACTATACAATTAATATCAATTAATATCAAGTAATGAGCCAGTGGATTTAGGGGTACTGTATTTTCAGACAAACACATATATGGGTTTAAACTTGAAACATTTGGATTTCAAAAGGAAAATGTTGGTTTCAACTAGTTTGACCAAGACAATTCACCAACAAACATTGCGATTGAACCTTAAACAAACTGGCATCCCCGAAAAAAAAAGAAAAAAACGCACCAATCAAATTGAACCACTTTTTACCATGGCCAACAAATTAAACATTTGTTTTGTACTAAGCTCCCCATGGTTAAACACTTCAACCTAATTCGGTACTCCCTCGCTGATTGGCTCTCAATTGGTCATTCGCCTACTACTGGCTGGCTGTTTCTTGCTGCCCCCCTGCAAAGTCCAGATGTCAGAGAACAACTTCAATCTAAAAAATCAGATCACCGCGAATGATTTCATAATCTGAGTGAGTAAAATTTATAAATAAACCCAAAGCAAAAAGATCTACGTCAAAATTAACCGAGCATGTGTTCAGGCACTGCTCAAATGGGACTTATTTTGCCCTGGTATGGGCAATACAACGTGAATATGAAGAGAGGAAAGGAACATCACCACTGGAGTGGCCTCGGTGTATCTGCGATCTGGTCCCTTTGAAGTCCCAACGCAGGCTCCACACCGCGCGATCTGGTCATCCCACTCTGAAGAAATTGCAGAAAGCCGAGCGTCTTTCCACCGGAATGTATGACGAAAACATCGTCGAGATGCTTTTCGAGATGCTTTTCAGCTCATCGGTGGAAGTGGCATCTGCTCGGAGTGATGGCAGCAGCGGAAAGGAGGACAGGCTCTATCGATTTGTGGTTTGGGGCTACTTTTTTGAACAAATGGGTATCGCTATGGTATCGCCAAGGGAAAAACCAATTTTGTCTCTTGCATGTACACAACTATATGAAGACAACTTCATGTGTGGACATTTTGCACGATTCTGTGTCGCTTTTTTTGGGGCCTATCAATACAGTGTTTTGTGCACTTCCCAAACACAAGAGAACTCTCCTTACATAAGTAGTATACCAGAGTTTTGACCGTATCTTTTTTATTTGCATGGGAACTCCACAATTATACAATGTCATGTGAGGCCCCCAAGACAGCTAAGTTGGTTTATAACTCCAATAACTATGGTTTATGGTACTTATAACTATAGTTACTGGGACTTAAAAACCAACTTATAACTGGGGGGGCTCACATTGTGTATATATATATATATCATAAGCCACTTGCATTCCTGCGATGCATATGTGGTGGTGACTGTCTTGAACACTCAGTTACTAGTAACACCATAGGATTTACCAACTGGCTCCAGGATCACCTTAGCTACCCTCAATTTAACATAGGGAACTGGAAAATCACCATGTTTAATAGGTAAATAAATGAACATAATCTATAATTGGGCCATCTATACCATAGCTACTGTGGATGGTTGCGAAATCCTGCACCAGTTGGTAACTACTAAGTAACTATGAAACACTGCAAATAATGGAATTATAGCGAAATAAACCAACTACCAACTGGTGCAGGATTTCTTCCATCCACAGTGGCACCTATCTATGGTGATGACTTGGGGATGGTTTATTCATAGGTTTACCACATTGTTCCACTTATGAATAGTAGGTTGATCATATGGCTTTATCTCGGGGTAACATGGAAAATCATGGGATGATACTGGGACAAAAACCATGGGATTTTACGAAATGACCCTCTGGAAAACTAACATAGCGAACTGGAAAATCACAATCTTTAAATCATCTATTTCTATGGTCCCTTTTCAATAGCTATGTAACAAATTACCAGAGGGTATATCCCAGTAAATCCCATGAAAAATCCCATGAAAAGTCACCATTACTAACCACTACTAACCATTACTCACCACTACTAACCACTACTAACTAGTTAAATTACCAGAGGGTACCATGGGATTTTATGAAACTATAGCTATAGCTATGGAAAGTTCCCATCTTTAATAGCTAAATCAACTATTTCTATGGTCCATTTTCCAGTTCGCTATGTTAGTCATTACAAATGACCATGTTTTTACTAGCTAAATCAACTATTTGTATGGCCCATTTTCCCGTTCGCTATGTTAGTCATTACAAATGACAATGTTTTTACTAGCTAAATCAACTATTTGTATGGTCCATTTTCCCGTTCGCTATGTTAGTCATTACAAATGACCATGTTTTTACTAGCTAAATCAACTATTTCTATGGTCCATTTTCCAGTTCGCTATGTTATTCCCATGGCCATGGCCATCTTTTGTTGGACTATTGCTAATCACCATTAATCACTAATTACATCTAATTACAAACCATTACTAAGCACTAATCACCATCACTAACTAGACTGGACCATGGCCATGGCCATCTAATCACCATTACTAACCACTCATCACCACTACTAACCATTACTAACCACTAATCACCATTACTAATCACTAATCACTAGTAAATTGGGCATCTTTTGTTGGACCATTGGCCATGGCCTCTGCAACTGACTGGCTTTTCTTCTCCACCTCAAGGTGACCCACCACCGACAACTGGAGACACACGGACGGGTGGGACGGGTGACGGTTGGGCCAGTTACAAGAACTGTAGACTTAGCCATCACTTAACTGGGATTTATGGTGACTTAATGGGGTTTTATGAGATTTTATGGTGACTTAATGGGATTTATCCTCTGGTAAACATACAAAAAGCTATGGAAAATGGCCCCGCCTGTGTACAGTGCTTTCCAGAGTGAGGCCCTGAGCGCGACGCACTGCTTCTTTTCATCTTCTGCTACATGTTCCAAGGACTTCTCAATCTTCTGGCAAGTGACTGAATCTATGCCACTGACCTGCGCTCCTTCAATCTTGAATTCTTCTTCCATCTCAGCCCTTCTAGCTTGATCCTCAAGGTCGGTGGTAGCGGCAAATGTCGCCGGCCTTCCCAGCATCACTGCATTGTACAGCCCATGTGGAATACTGAATTCAATGAACCGAGCACCTGCTGCCCCTGCCAATGTTTCCAGCGGCTCAGTATTCTCTGCCCAAAGACACAACACTGCTGTTCTGGTCAGCATTTTCATCGATGATTTGTGGGCCATGTGACGGATGATGAGTTTTTTGTATGTTTACCAGAGGGTAAGATATATGGGGGTTTCCATTTATGGTGGCTTAATGGGGATTTTATGGTGACTTAATAGGAATCAAAAGGATCTAATGGGATTTACTGGGATATACCATAATCTGGCTAGAGGTCCTCCAATTATGAGTTGGTTATAGTTGGTTTATAAACCCAGTAACTCATTACTGGTTGGTGGTTGACCTACCCCTGTGAAAAATGATGGAGTGAAAGTCAGTTGGGATGATGACATTCCCAACTGAATGGAAAAATAAAACATTTTCCAAACCACCAACCAGATAAGATATATTGGGGTTTCCATAAATGGGGGTACCCAAAATGGATGGTTTATTTCATGGACAATCCTGCTGCAAAAATGGCTAGGGGTACCTCTATTTTAGGAAACTTCCATATAAATAAGGAACCATACTACGTAAGCCATGGCTTCCAGGTTTTCGTTCCAAATTTTTGTTGGGGTTTTATCACCTCCATAGCTGGAATATGATCAGATCCACTGGATCCCAAGACCAAGAAGAAAAGGGTACCTGCTGGTAGCACAATGACTAGTTTCTTCATCCATTTATGGAAAAACATCACATCAAAATCATCAAAACAACACAAAGTTGATGAACTTAATTGTTCTATTGTCATACATAGTTTATATTATATCTGGGTAAATTATAAAAATTCACTAGCCTGACTGAAATAATTCTATCTTGGGGATGATTCCCCTTACTAACTATGATGAGGGAGAACAGTGAGGTCGTTATGATTTACACAGATGTATAATATGGTTGATTGTTGATTATTGTTGGCTATATAGTGTTCCATTATACTACCTGTATCCCATAGTATGGTTGGTTTACACTTTCTGAGAAGGTACTTAACCCCCAAATCACAAATACTAGGGGGTTAAGACCCTGAAATGGTATGGTACTTAACCCCCAAATCATAGTATGGTTGGTTTGCTCCCAGTGAGGTCATTGCTCCAAGCAAAAATCACCACACTTGAGAGACTTTCCAGTGGTCAAGACCCTGAGAATCGGCGAGAAGAAGAAAGTAACCTTCCAACTCCCCTTTTGTGGCAGGGTATATATATACATATATATATATATATACATATCTGGGTAAATTATAATATTTCACTAACCTGAACTAAGGCCCTTTTGGGATGATTCCCCTTACTAAGTATGATTATAGCGAGGTCTCAGTGAGGTCGTTATAATTTACCCAGATGTGTGTATGTGTATACGTAATATATAAATATATATATATATATATATCTCTCTCTCTCTCTCTGTCAGTTGGAAGGTGGAACGTTTGCAACCACAGGCCAGGTTCATTGCTTCATGAGGTTGCTTTGAGGGAAAATCTGCAGAAAACGGTGGCTTTTCCAATCACATATATAAAGGTTTCCTGTAGCATTTCCCTGGAAAAAAAATCTGGAATTGGTCGGATCCCCCTATTTGCTGGGAATCATAATGCTGCCGGTTTTCGAAATCCACGTTTTTTTGAGAAAAACACATAGCATGAAAGGTTGGACTAGACAACTCTGCGACAGCAACTTGCGTGGAAGTTGGCGCTTTATTTCCTAGTTGTGGAAGTTTTGATATGCTTTCCTAGTCTGGAGATAGGGCATATTCAAAAAATCTATGGCAATTCCAGAAAATCATGATTGACCGGTGGATTTTTGAAACCCATAATGTCAACCCCGGATTTTGCTAAACCATGGTTTATGAAAAAAAGGGTGGTATTCCCCAATAGTCATGATTTTGATACTTTTTTATGGTACATTCCCAATTAAGCAGCCTAGGGGTTTATTAATCCAGGGTTTACATTATCATCCATCCATCCAATTCGGAACACTACAACGCTGGAGATCTTCTGGGGACCCACGACGTGAGGTTTCGATGGTCTGTGGATTCCTCGGAGGTCCAGGGCTGGTTGGTGGTATTAACCACATTACTGGTTGGCGGTATTTCAACCCCTCTGAAAAATATGAGTTCGTCAGTTGGGATGATGACAGTACCAACTGAATGGAAAGTCAGAAAATTCATGTTCCAAACCACCAACCAGTGATGTAAACCAATGCTGTAGTTTAACGCCTCAGTTGTGTGGATCACCTAAAAGGGGGGTACCGTCGTTCAAACAAGGCCAGCATGGGGATGCCTTTGGCTATGGGGATACCAACGGCCTCTGCGACTCAGTACTTGAGAAAAAAACCGACGACAGCCTGCTTACAGTACTGAAAGCATTAAGTAGATGATATGTGTTTGGACCTACGAGGACAACATGATCAGCGTCTGCGAAGAGCCACAACTGATCGCCGTCTCTTGATTCTTGGGTCCAAGATTTTCTCATCGCAGGGGGTGTTTGTTGCAAACCAAAATGTCTTGTGCTGTGAAGCCGGGAAGAACTAGAATGGCAATTGGGCATTGTACAAATTCCAACATTAGACGATCTATATGGAGGTTTCCATGTGGGTACCCTAAAAACGCTGGATGGTTTCATGGAAAATCCGGCAAAAATGGATGATGACTAGGTGACTAGGTGTAGCCGCCTCCGGTAGTCTAACATAGCTATTGAAAATTGCCCATAGAAATAGTTGATTTACCGAACTTAAAGATGGTGATTTTCCAGTTCGCTATGTTAAATTGAGGGTAGCTATGGTGATCCTGGAGGTAGAAGTTGGTAAATCCTAGTTGGTAAATCCTAGTTGGTTTTTAATGGGTAAATCCACTACAACTGGCCATTTTCAATAGCTTTTTGTATGTTTACCAAGGGGTACCCCTTTTTTAGGAACCCCCAAAAAAATCTTCAATATGGAAATGTTCACGGATTTTTCAGCCCGTCATGTTGAGCTGGTTCAACTAGCCATCCCAAGCGGTGGAACATCGTTATCCAAATATGGGTGGAAAACATCACCGTTTTACTACTGATATCCAATGACTTCTGGGTATTGTGATGGTGGACTATAGATTCACTTGTAATAAACATTGCCAATCTTAGATACCTGGCAAAAAAATAAATTCTTTGCTGGTTAGTAGATATTCCCATTTACCAAAAGACTACAGGATTAAAGTATCCATGTAAGATTGACCTAGTAAACCACAAATCAGAAAAAAACTGCACACTTCTGGGACGAATCCCCTTCATAAGTGACCAAAAAAGTGGATCATAATCATAAGCATGGTTACTAGTCTCCAATTCTCCATGGATAAAAACCAATTACCCACATTTACAGCTCACACTAAAGAAATTGTTTGGGGAATACCATCTAGGGGAGCATTTTCGCTAATGGTTAAGCACTTACAAGATGGTGTCCCCTGCATCCCGATGCCTTCCTGTCATGCTTGTTGGTTCATAAATCCCAGCAAACTCTATTAGAATAATATACCCTCTGGTTATGACTAACAGTTCGCCATGGAAGCCATGGCCCATAGAAATAGATGGTTTACCGAACTTAAAAATTGTGATTTCCCAGTTAGCTATGTTAAATAACCAGATGGTATATATATATAGTATAGATATACCATGATAATAAATGATATATCTACCAACAGAAACAAAACAACCTACTGAAGTAAACCAACTATGACATCAACTATAATTTCCCATCAAGTTGTTGGTGAAATTGACGCAATCAGTCGAGATATTCCCAGTCATAGCTCATCCATGAAAATACCCATCCCATCTTGTTATACGTATTGGTTGACAGGTTTACCAACTATGGGTTATCTGGTTGGTGGTTTCAATCCCTCTGAAAAATATTAGTCAGTTGGGATGATTATTCCCAATATATGGAAAAAATGTTCCAAACCACCAACCAGGTTAGAATATTTCCCAATAACCCAGGTAATATTAATTTCCTGTAATAACCCATCAACTACGGTATGTTTACCATTTTTCAATGCCTCAACTATCATATGCAACTGATGGGGATGGGTCAAAACCTATTATTGCCATATGAATGGTGGAATAAACATGCCAAAGTCTCAGGCATTTGGGGGTACCATCCGGGCCCTAGGGTTTTGACTTATAGCAATCTATCCTAGAATGTCTGCACTAGCATATAATATATATAATATACACAATATATCACAATTTATATCTATATTCAATCAAAATGGATTATAGCCCATTTAGTAAATGGATGTAAATGGATTATATTGCCAGTCATATATACGGAATATTCCCACCTATATAGGGATTATATGGATGAAACAAAATGATAACAAACCACGGATCCAATTCGTGGGGCCCACACATCCAACGTAGGCTCCTAGGGTTTCGACTTAGATCAGCTATAAATCATTACAAATCCCATGAAGTTTTCATTTTCCTTGGTTCAATCACCTATTTCCTATTCTGGTTGGTGGTATACCTAGCGACCTAGCCCTCTGAAAAATGATGGAGTGAGTTCGTCAGTGATGATTTTCCATTCCCAACTGTTTCTGGAAAGTCATTCAAAACTTCCATGGTTCCAGTCACCACCAACCAGTATCCAATTGTTATTCCAATTATTAACCATAGATTAACCATAGATTAACCAGGAAAAAATCTTCCAAACCACCAAGCAGATTTCCCAGCGGCATCCGTTGACGCTCCAAGAAACCGAGGTGTAACAGCGGACAGGTCGCCAAGGTCCACGACTAGGGGCCTAGGATCCATGGCGTCTGGGGATTTTTCGGGAGGTCAGGGGAAGAAACTCACCAAAAATGGTGAATTCACCTGGAGAAAATGGTGATTGAAGCAGCCAAAATAGCGATTTTTCACCGGAAAACATGGTGATTTCACAAGAAACACCCTTGACTCGCCAAGAGCTTGGGATTTCATCATTAACATTTGATCAACATGAGGGTTTTGACATATTAAGATTGATCCGGATATCTTCCCTGTCGCTTGGAAGAAACGAGTAATAACGAGTAGCATCCAATACACAACTAGAGGTCCTCCAGTTATGAGTTGGTTATAGTTGGTTTATAAACCCAGTAACTCATTATATCCCCCTAATCAACCCAAACTTTCAAAATAGGTCAGCCTTGCCATCCCCAAAAGGGCGGGGCCCCACGGGCCCCATTCAGCTTCCCACCAATGCCTCCCAAGCGGACAGGCGCCTGGAAAGATACCCCATGACCCCTGGTGTCTAGACACCCTGATAAAACCATCCTCCATGACTGTGGGGTTTGCAAACATGTTGATGGTTGTGTCCCAGTATCGAAGGTTAAGATACAGCTTTTGTATGCTTTTCTGATGTGAACCAGCATGTTTGCAGGTTAAGCCCCATCACACAATAGATTGATGCAGTCCAACATGATTTGCTGAGAGTTTACGCTTCGAGTATGCGTAAAACATAGCGATGTTCCAGGTGCCAGATGGTCTATAACTATTTGGGAACCTCATAGATTCTTCCAGCAAACTTCATGTCCCATCAGCGGCCTCAACTGAGAAACCTGGGCGATTTTTCGTGTGGCTTTCACAAACGAACATTGTTTCACCAACAGAATTTGGGATTTTCAGGGTCTGAGATTCTGATTCGTGAGGTACAGATGCATGAGGTCATCGATTTTTCATTGGATAAACCCGATATTGAGACGGGGCGGCTTTTACGGATGGTTTTAAGGCACATTGACCTTGCTGTAAATTTGACATTGCATTTCTCTGGGTAATTTTCTGAAACCATGAGCTTGATGCTTGAGTGATCAGTAAGAGATTAAGCTCTTGAAAGGGGAACCTACTATGCGACCCTACGGGGTGTGGGGGTTTGCCTACGCAGCCATGATTCCTCTGTCCTCTGTGTTTCCTTATAAGTGACATTCTGATTTCCATGAATGGATGGGTGTCTATGCAAAGCCTACTCAGGGGTTATGTACCCATAGTTATGGGGGCCCAGGGGCCCAACATCCCAACTTACACGGGTTTATTACAACTTCATAACCCCAACTAACTCCAAATAATAACCCATCAATAACCCCAAAATAATAATAGGGGATCGAGTAACCGAGTAGTTTCGACCATCAAAGATTCGTTTCTTGCAGCCACGCCAGTTCAGAGCCATCTGGAGCAGCGTGTAGGAGTGCTTCGTTTGGCGGAACGGGTTTCCACAGAGCCCTCTCTCTCAGCGACTCCAAACAGTTGCTACCACTGCTTGGGAAAAGTCTATCGCCCCCTGATATGGGTCAAGTCATTGGGTAACCCCAAGAAATAGATGCCCAACATACTGAAAGTACACTAAAATCTGTGGTCCCCTCAGTCTTATATATATATTATTATAATTTATATTTTATTATATATATATATATCATTAAATAAACATATATATATATCATTATATATATTTGACACATACCCATATGGCTATAACTATTGTAATAAGCACCCACAAGTATACATATTCACTACATTGATGACAGATCTACCTTTCTAAATTTCCATTATATCCCCATTCTCTCCCATCTCACTATATGACTATATTTCCATTGTATCCATTATGCATTATATCCTTTTCATTCCGTTGTCCACTATTTCCAGTATACCCCATATCCTATCACTGGTTGGTGGTTTCAACCCCTCTGAAAAATATGAAAGTCAGTTGGGTTTACTATTCCCAATATATGGAAAATGAAAAAATAATGTTCCAAACCACCAACCAGATCATAAATGTCCTATATCCCATTCATTATGGAAAGTAATGATTATATTTTATACCCCATATTGTCATTACTTATATATATATATTATATATATTATATATATTATATATATTATATAT